>Ga0265297_10002547_pt1 | contig 36561 bp, 41 predicted proteins | sample Munlanlwell13791_FD_192502 | JGI IMG/M metagenome (GOLD analysis project Ga0265297, IMG submission 192502) | Leachate microbial communities from a municipal landfill in Southern Ontario, Canada - Leachate well 137-91 | ecosystem: Engineered > Solid waste > Landfill > Unclassified | place... | reverse complement strand
ACCCGCCTTCGCTCTCGCGATCTTCGGCGAGGTTGGATAATCTATCGTTGTTATGTTTTAGGAAAAGGTAGTATCTAGTTTGTTTTGCTCTCGTCATTCAATGGATAGGATGCAAGCTTCCGAAGCTTGTCATAGAGGTTCGAATCCTCTCGAGAGCACTTATGTACAAAAACCCTTTAGGGGTCTTTTTATATATTAATATTTTTAAAAAGGATTCAAACAAGGCCGGAGCAAGCGAAAGATATTATCGTAATATCGATATGTTCGGTTATAATTTATTCTGTGATATTCACCGAGATAGCATTAGCACTTGTGATCGCCGCACTGTTCGGGTTCATCGCCCACATGCTAAAACAACCGGCGATAATCGGGTTCATAGCCGCCGGTATCGTAGCCGGAGTTCTCGGGTTCAGTAATCTCGGCAATCCCGAGATAATAGAAAGTCTTTCTTCGATCGGGGTGGCCCTTCTTCTTTTCATGGTCGGCCTTGAAATGAGGTTCAATGAGCTTAAACATGTCGGTGTTACATCCCTTCTCACCGGCATAGGCCAGATAGTATTCACATGCGGTATAGGATTCGGAATATTATATTTTTTGGGCGTATCGGTAGTGCCGGCCATATATATAGCCATAGCGCTCACTTTTTCCTCCACCATAATAGTCATAAAGCTTCTTTCCGAGAAAGGCGATCTGCATAGTCTCTATGGAAAGATCGTGGTCGGATTTCTCTTGGTGCAGGACTTCGTCGCCGTATTGATATTGGTCTTCTTGGCGGGCATACAATCGAGCGGCGACCCTACATTGAGTTTCGGGTTGGTGCTCATCAAGGGTCTTATAATGGCTATTGCGACCATCGGTCTTTCGAAGATATTCCCCAAGATATTACATCTCATCGGAACTTCGCAGGAGATGCTATTCCTTTTCAGCATAGCTTGGTCTTTAGGAGTGGCCGCGGCCGTGGCATCTCCCTTCATAGGTCTTTCCATAGAGATAGGAGGATTTTTGGCCGGTCTTTCCCTTGCCAGTTCGTCGGAGCATTTCCAGATATCTTCCAGGCTTCGGCCCATCAGGGATTTTTTCATAATAATCTTCTTCATCGGGCTCGGTTTTAAGATGATGGAGGGGGTCGGGTCAGTCGACCTGTTCAAGGCGGCGGTATTATCCATTCTCGTCCTTATCGGAAATCCGCTCATAGTCATGGTCATCATGGGCGTGATGGGATATAAATCGAGGACATCGTTCATGTCGAGCCTCGCCGTGGCGCAGATATCGGAGTTCAGTTTGATAGTGATGGCATTGGGATACAGGCTCGGACATGTCGGAGGAGCGGAGGTGGCGCTTGTAACGATCGTCGGGATATTCACCATATTCTGCTCATCCTACCTTATAATCTACAGTGAAAAATTATACGGACTCTTTAAACCTTTCCTTGTAATGTTCGAGTTCCGTAAGAAGAAAAAGAAGGAAGAAGTTTCCATAGCCGACCGGAAAGGTCACATCATACTCATAGGGGCACACAGGCTTGGTCAGAACATATTGCTTTCTCTTATGGAGAGCGGGCGGGATTTCGTCATAGTGGATTTTGATCCGGAAGTGGTGAAGGATCTTTCCCGAAAAGGACTGCCTGTCATATATGGAGACGCTTCAGATGAAGATATACGCGAAGCAGCCGGTTTTTCGACAGCAAAGGCGATAGTGGCTGCGGTGCCCAATTTCAATGATAACGCCGTCATATTGAAGGAAGCCAAGACGGAAAACCCGAAGATAAAAGTGATAAACACCGCGAGCGATGAATATCATGCCGAGAAACTGTATGAGCTGGGATCGGATTATGTGATGCTTCCTCATTATCTGGGAGGAGAGCACCTCGGGAACATATTAAAGAACAGGAATTGGGCCAGGATGCTCGATACCCTTAAAGAGAGGAACATGTCTTATTTCAAGGACCTATCCATCCACGCCTGATACCGATAAGCGTTACCCAGGGGTGTTTTTCGGCCCCGCATTGGAACAGCCGCTGAATGACGGATATAATCATTGTATGCCGATATATCTGGCCGAAAGGCTATATCAGTCGATAGCCGATCTGTTCCGTCATTGGTATGTCGGAGGCTTCCATTTTTTCATGGGAAGGACCTTCGATATGCTCCGTTTCTTCGATCGTATATTCTCCGTAAGGGTCAATGTCGCCTATATATTCCAGCCCCTGTATCAGGACAGGAGTTTTTTGGGATATTTCTTCGGGTTTTTCCTCCGCTTATCCAAGATAATCACGGGAAGCTTGGTATATGCGGCAGCGGTCCTTGTAATGGTCGTTCTGTATGCGATATGGGCCGCTATCCCCGCATATATCATGATGAAAATAATAAGCATCGATGCGCGAAATATATTTTAAGGACAGATATATCGATCTTGGTATTTCCGGTCGGGTCTTATCGAGGATCATAACGACGACAGTATTCATACTGACGATGGTTGCGGCCGGAGTATTCCTTTTTTCCGAATCGGAGCCGTTGAATTACATAGGCGTCCTTCTTTCAATATATATCGTCGACAGGGCGGTGTATCGCAGAAGACCGAGAAGATCATTGAGGCACATGCCCGATGACGGGCGTGTGAACATAGCCGACTATTTCACTCCGCAGGCGAAGGCAATATTGGCGTCATCGTTCCAAGCGTCGATGATCAAAAAAACCGATATGGGGCTGGAAGCGATAAAAAGGATAACGGAGGCGAAAGGCACCAGAAGGGCCATAACCAGGCTTGGGATATCCCCATCTGAATTCGAACAGAAGATCGCGGATTATCTGGTTCCGAAGAGTTCTTCCGCTCCGGATGATGAACGAAGAGAAAGCATCTCATTGATAGCCGATGCTGCTTTCCGGTCGGCGATATCGAGCGGAGAGGAGGGGGTCACGCCTTCGGATATTTTCGCGGCCCTGCATGAGGCTGGCGGGGAAGGAACGAAGAGACTATTCGGCTTGTTCGATATAGATCCCCGCGATCTCGGAAAAGCGCTCCTGTTCGAGAAGCTGGCCGAGGGGTTCAAAGGAACGGTAAGACTTCCGAAGACGACAGCCGGATTCGCTTCCAGATTTTTCGGGTCGCGGAAGAAGCGACCGATGAACAGGTCGTGGACATCGAGGCCTACGCCTACGCTCGACATGTTCGGGTGGGACATGACCGATATGGCCGTTTCCGGCCAGGCGGGATTCCTGATCGGACACACAAAGGAGTATGAGAGGATGGTGGACATTCTCTCCAGACCGACGAAGCCCAATGTGATATTGGTGGGGGATCCCGGCATAGGAAAGGAAACGATGGTGGGTCACTTGGCTTACAGGGTGGCGAAGGACAAGGTTCCCGAGCCGCTGTTCGACAAGAGGCTGGTTGCATTGAACATAAGCGCCCTTGTTTCCGGCGCGGACCAGGCCGAGCTTCAAAGAAGGATAAATACGGTATTTTCGGAGATCAGGGATGCCGGGAACATAATCCTTTACATACCGGAGATACATAATCTTTCCCGAACTTCCGGAGAGATGTTCCTTTCGGCGGCGAATATAATGCTTCCTCTCATAATCGCCGATGATTTTCCGACGATAGGAACCGCTTATCCCCAGGAGTTCAGAAGGTTCGTTGAAAGGGATAGCGCGTTCATGGGGGCCTTCGAGGCGATACAGGTGGATGAACTTTCCGAAGGGGAAGCGGAAGAATTTCTGGTATATGAAAGCATAATACTCGAGAAGGAGTGGAAGATGACGATCGCGTTCGAAGCGGTGAAGAAGGCGGTCTTTCTCGCGAAGAAATATTTCCGTCAAAAACCTCTTCCGTCATCAGCGGAAGACCTTCTTAAGGAAGCTCTTGCGGAGGCAAGAAGGAAGGGAGAGAAGGTGCTGAACGCCTCTGATGTCATCTCTATCGCGGAGAGAAAGGTGAACATCCCGATCCATCAGGCCGGTCCCGCTGAAGCAAAGGCTTTGCTGGGATTGGAGGATAAGATACACGAAAGATTGATCGATCAAAATGAGGCGGTTTCCGCCGTATCAAGGTCGCTTCGCGAATATCGCAGCGGGTTGAGCCGCCAAGGAGGACCAATAGCTTCTTTCCTTTTCGTCGGACCTACCGGAGTCGGAAAAACAGAGCTGGCAAAAGCTCTCGCAAGGATACAGTTCGGGTCGGAGGAGATGATGATCCGTCTCGACATGTCCGAATATCAGGAGAAGGACAGTATCGGTCGACTGATCGGTTCGGCCGACGGAAGGATATACGGAAACCTTTCCGAGTCCGTTCTCGAAAAACCATACAGCCTCGTTCTTCTCGATGAATTCGAAAAGGCCAATTCCGATGTGCTCAACATATTCCTTCAGGTAATGGATGACGGAAGATTGACCGATGGCCTCGGAAGGATGGTGGACTTCCAAAACACCATCATCATCGCCACTTCGAACGCCCAATCAGGATTCATCAAACAATCGCTTGAGGAAGGAAAGAAGATAGATGACATATCGGTAGAGATAAAGAAGAAACTGACCGAACAGTTCCGCCCCGAACTGCTCAACCGCTTTTCGGAGGTGATAGTCTTCAAGACCTTGTCCGAGGAAGATATCCTCGCGATATCGAAGCTGCAGATAAAGGGTGTCGCTTCCCTCCTCATGGACAGTCAGGGCATAGAGATAAATTTCACCGATGAAGCGATCGCTCTGATCGCAAAAGCGGGTTATGATCCCGTGTTCGGAGCGAGGCCTTTGCGATCCGCCATATCAAAACTTGTGAAGGACCCACTTTCCGGCAAGATACTTTCCGGAGAGCTGGACCGCGGATCAAAGGCGTCAGTGATCGTAAAGGAAGGAGCGCTCGATCTCATCAAGGAATGACGGGAATTGCGCCGATAAGGAACGCGCCACCTCCGACCTGGCGCGTTTTTGTTATCATTAAGTTATATGAAAGGAAATATTTGGGAGTCGATAAGAAGGAACAAGGTCGTCAGGAACTTCATCATCTCCGATCTGGCGCTTTTCGGAGGATGGGGATTGATATCGCCCATCATGTCCATATTCGTGATCGAGAAGGTGGATGGGGCCACTCTGATCACGGTCGGCGCGGCGGCGACCATATATTGGACGGTCAGATCGCTTGTGGAACTGCCGATGGCGTTCATCATCGAGAAGACGAAGTCGGAAAAGGACGATATGTATGTCCTTATATCCGGGATACTTCTTGTTGCCGTCTCCGCTCTTTGGCTCGGGTTCGTGGATACCGTTCCGGAACTTTTCGCGTTCTATGTCGTGCATGCTCTCGGTTTCGGCCTCTATGCTTCCGCATGGTCCGGAATATTCTCGAGACATCTTGATAAGAGCAAGGCGTCGTCGAGTTGGGCGATGGACCACACCGTTCTCGGGATAGCGACGGGAATAACCGGTCTGGTCGGAGGATATTTCGCCCAAAGATTCGGGTTCAACATCATATTCCTTTTGGCGGCGGCGACATCCTTCATAGCGGCTGTCTTTATTTTCATCGTTCCCGATATGATACTTCCCGGTAAGAAAACCGGTTCGGCGGTTATCATGGACCACTCGCCAAGATCGACGACAAAATGAAAAATCAGGAGATAGCGAAAATATTGAGGGAGATAGGCGAATATCTGGAAATGAAGGATGAGCCGTTCAAGCCCAGGGCTTATGCAAAGGCGGCTGAAGCGATAGACGCGATGGATGAAGACATCGAGAAGGTGTACAACTCGGGAGGAATGAGATCCATCGAGGAGATACCCGGTGTCGGTGTATCGATCGCCGAGAAAATAGAAGAGTTCCTGAAGACGGGAAAGGTCGGATATCACGAAGAGCTCAAAAAGAAGACGCCGGTGGATGTCTCATCACTTTCCGCTGTCGAAGGTCTCGGCCCCAAGAAGATAAAGAAGCTTTTCAGGGAGCTTGATATACGGACGATAGATGATCTTGAGAAGGCCGCGGAGGCGCATAGGGTGAGGGAGCTCAAAGGTTTCGGAGAAAAGACGGAAGAGGCGATCCTGAAAGGAATAAGATTTCTTCGGGAGTCGGGGGGCAGGTTCGTGCTCGGATTCGTCGAGTCCCAGATAGAGGAGTTGAGGGCCAGGATAGCGAGTGTCAAAGGCGTCAAAAAGGCGGAGATAGCCGGGTCGGCCAGAAGAAAGAAGGAGACGATAGGAGATCTTGATATATTGGCCATCGTCGATGATGACAGAGAGGCGGCTGAACGGGCGATGGATGTGTTCGTTTCGATGCCGGAAGTGTCCCATGTGTATTCCCGCGGAGAGACCAGGTCATCCGTCCGTCTCGGAACGGGAATGGATGTGGACCTTCGCATATTGGACCGCGCTTCATATGGTGCGGGACTTTTATATTTCACCGGCAATAAGGACCATAATATAGAACTTCGCAGGATAGCAATAAAGAAAGGCTTTAAGCTCAACGAGTACGGCCTCTTCTCTATATCAAACGGCAGGGAGAAGCTTATAGCCCGGGAGGAGGAAGTTCAGATATATGAACATTTGGGAATGACTTATATTCCTCCGGAGATGCGGGAATCGACGGGAGAGATAGAGGCTGCAATGACCGGTAGGCTTCCTGATATTATAAATTACGGAGAGTTGCAGGGAGACCTTCAAATACAGACGAATTGGTCCGATGGGGAGGATACGATAGAAGAGCTTGCCATGGAGGCTATAAAGAACGGCCTCAAATACATACTGATAACCGATCATAGCAAGCGTCTGACCGTAGCGAACGGACTTGATGAGAAGAGGCTTATCGAACAAGGGAAGGAGATAGATAAGGTGAATGCCAGACTTCGCGATAGAGGTCATGACTTCACGGTGCTTAAAGGAATAGAGTGCGACATACTTAAAGATGGTTTACCTGACCTTTCCGATGATGTACTCGCCCAGCTTGACATAGTGGGTGCCTCGGTCCATTCTTACTTTAACTTACCGGCTGCCGATCAAGCCGAGCGGATAATAAGGGCGATGGAGAACGAGAATGTGGATATCTTATTCCATCCGACCACCCGCATAATCAACCAGAGAAAGCCGATCGAAGTTGATATGGGCGAGATAATAAAGGCGGCTAAAAGAACCGGCACGACGCTCGAGATAGATGCATACCCTGACAGGTTGGACCTGAAAGACGAGTATATACGAGAGTGTGTCGCGGCGGGAGTAAAGCTTTCGATCGATTCCGACGCTCATTCCAAGCGTCATATGAGATACTTGGACCTGGGTGTGGCGCAGGCGCGCAGGGGATGGGCCGAGAAAAAGAATATCGTGAACGCGTGGCCGGTAAAGAAGTGTCTGCAACTCATAAAAAAGACTGAAAAATGAAAAAAGAATTTTCAGCCGGATTGATAGTTTTCCGGCGCACCCTGCAAGGGCCGAGGTTTTTGCTGCTTTATCACGGCGGTCGTTATTGGAACTTTCCCAAGGGTCATATCGAATACAACATGAAAAATGTCGAGACATCTTTCGGAACGACGGAGACGGTCGAAACGGCGGAGACGAATGTCCGGGAGACCAGTAAGGAAGCCGCGATAAGGGAGACCTTTGAGGAGACCGGCTTGGCGCCGGAAAAAGTTTCGATCAAGAAAGGTTTCAGGGCGGTGGAAAAGTTCCGATTCTTCAAGAATAGGGAGCAGATATTCAAGGTGGTCATATTCTATCTTGCGGAGACGGACGAGGTGGATGTTAAAATATCTTCCGAACATGAAGGTTTCGGTTGGTTCCTTTATAAGGATGCCAGATATATATTGGCGCCTTACAAGGATAGCCAGAAGCTTTTAAGGAATGCCTATGAATTCATCCGTCCTCCGAGACCGGCGACGCAGAAGCCCTCTTTCTTACAGAAGAATTATGGCGAGGTAAAGCCTCCATCCGGCGATGTCCGTCGCAATGCCCCGAGAGTCTTCAGAGAAAATCCCCTGAAGAGGTCTCGTCCAGAAATAGGAGAGCCCGGTAAATGAACAAAAAAACACCCCTTCCGCCGATCGGCGGAAGGGGTGTTTTTAATATATATTACGATTTTGCCACGGAGACCACTTCTTTCCATGCTTCTTCGTGATTTACGGCGAGATCGGCGAGGACCTTGCGGTCGAGCCTGATATCCGCTTTCTTCAGAAGACCGATGAATCGGCTGTAGTTCAGACCCGATGATCTGATGGCGGCGTTCATGCGGGTGGTCCAAAGAGCGCGGAAATCCCTCTTCTTTTCCTTACGACCGCGGAAAGCGTTCTGCCAGGCATGAACCAAGGCTTCCTTGGCGGCTACTTCCTTGTTCTTGCGGCTCCACTTGAATCCCTTGGTATATTTCAGGATCCTCGATCTTTTTTTGTTGGCGCTAGTGCCTCTTTTTACTCTGGTCATTGGTTTTGTTTAGAGATGCGCTTTGAGGGATTTGATGTCGGACCGGTCGACCAAAAGGGGACTGCGGCCGCTTCTCACGGACTTTGAGCTTTTTTTGGCGCGGAAATGGGAAAGGCCCATCTGACGCCTTATAAGCTTACCGGTCTTCGTGATCTTTATTCTTTTCGCGAATGTTTTTGAGGTTTTATCCATTTTTTTTGTCGGATTTGTCTATCTGGATGGAGAATCCGCGTCCGTTGGGTTTTATATCGCTTAAGGTCTTGAAGTTCTCGGTAATGAGTTCCAGAAACTCCTTAAGCTTTCCCTTGGCCCACTCCTTATTGGCCTTTTCGCGGCCGCGGAGCTTCATAACGATCTCCACTTTATAGCCTTCCTTCAGAAATTCGTCAATCCGCTTGGATCGGATAAGGAGGTCGTTACGGGCCGATTTAAGGCCTATTTGGATCTGCTTCAGGTCGTTGGACTGGGCCTGTTGCTGCTTTTTGAACTCCTTTTCCTTTTGATAGCGGAACTTGTCGTAGCTTGTGATCTTCACGATAGGAGGGCGTACGGTCGAGACGATCTCGACGAGGTCGATCCCTTTCTCGGAAGCGAGGGCCAGGGCCTCGGCTCGGGACATGACTCCCAAATTAGCACCTTCTTCATCCACCACCCGCAGTTCCGGTGCTGTTATTTCACCGTTTTTGCGGTATGTCGGGGCTACAACTCTCGGTTTTCTATAGAAATTTCTGATAGCGTAAATATAATGATTTCCCGGTATTTAGTCAATTTTTAAAGGGATATAGCCCTTTAAAAGATGAAGGTGATATGGAAAAAATGAAAACCCATGCTAGAGGCATGGGTTTTACTGGGTTTGGTACTGTATATTTTGGAAAATCTGGGCGGTGTATGTTGCAAGCGATGGTGCTGCGAACCTGTGTAAATTAAGTTCACTTGAAGCGGTCCAAAGCTTTTCCGGAGAAGATCTCCGATAAGTGGGGCGATGTCTGTGGCAAACGAGATCTTTTTCCAATACTTCAGTACATTTTGTCCGACCTTCGAGGCCGAACCGATATTTCTTTTGAAAAGAACCTTATCTCCATTGTACAGATAGGGACGAAAGGGGACAAGTGGATAACTTCAAGGGATGGAAGGGGGCGCGAAAAGCAGGTAATTCCAGGATGTTTTTCAAAGAAAGCCGATATGTGTTATTTTGAGCTTATCATGAGACTTCATTTCGCGGTCTTCTGCCAGGACGCAAGGATAATGGATGATGGCAAGGTTCAGATGTTCGATCCCATAGTCGGCCTTTCTTCGGATAAGAAGCCGGCGGTACATCACGGTACTGTGGTCGTCAATTTCAGCCCGGAGGATACCGAGGTACATGTATTGAGCCTTAAAGTAAGGGCGCCGTACGGAAAAGAAGGGGTGCGTCCTTATAAGGTGGACTTGGGGCCCGCTCCGGAAGCGGACAAGAAGATAGGTCATATAATCTTCTTGGATGAGATAATCCTTGAGGAGGAAGGCGAATATAATGTGGATATTTCGATAGATGAAAAGCCCGTCATATCCATACCGTTCGATTTCACGGTCGCTTCATCCGAATGTTGCGGCGCATAGCCCGATATCAAAAACCCCCGCGGAACAGGCGGGGGTTTTAAATATCGGTAAGTGTCTATCTCTTATTCCTTAATCGCTTGGGATGGGGATGAGGAGGTATGTGGTTATCGTCCGACCCAAGAATGAGAGAAAGGATGAAGGTTATGAATATGGGGATCGACCCCAGGGATATGGTCATTTCCGGTCCGACTAACCCATAGAGTATTCCGGCTGAAACGGGACCTATCATCCAGCCGAGGTCTTGAAACAAGGAGATCGTTCCGGAGACGATTCCATCCGATGAGTGGTCTTTATCGATCTTCGCGAGCCATGCCCAGAGAGAGATGTTCGATAGCTCATCTCCCGCTGTGGCGATGAACCCGAATATAAGGAAGAGCCATTCGGTTTGTTTTCCCAATAAGGCGACCGTGACCGCGAAAACAAGAAGGCCGATCGTCACAGCGAGCTTGTGTCTTATGTTCCGAACAGCCCTTCCGAGCAGGATCCCGAGAGCGATGATGGCGAGATCGAATATTCCGAGCGAGATGCCGAATATCCTCTTTGATGGGTCAACCATCATGATAGGCAGGACGAACCAGACGGTGGAATAGAAGATGCTTGCGGAAAGACCATGGGCGATAAGAAGCCAGCTTGCGGGGTTCAGGCGATCAAGTGAGCGGAAAAGATTTCTGAAGGCATCGCGTCTTATATAGAAATGATGATGTTCCACTTTCTTCTCTTCATGGACCGATACCTTATCTTTCGGTGAGAGCATCGAAGAGAGGAAGGCGAGGGAAAGAACCCCGGCCGCGGAAAGGCCGATAACTTGGGGAGAGGCGGTAACAAGGAAGGGGACCGCAAGGGCGCTCAATAAGACTCCTGTGGCATCGAAAACATCTCGGAACGACATGAACCGTTCGGCTTCTTTCTTCGGGGCGGTGGAAAGCAAGTAAGCGTTCACTCCGGGAGAATAGAACAACCAGCCGAGGGACGCGGAGAAGAGGGACAATATGAATCCGACCGGCCCGCCGACGAACACAAGAATGAGGGATGCTCCGATGAAGGTAAGCGTACCTAGGCGGATCATCCGTATGTAGCCGAACTTATCCAAAAGTATTCCCGCAGGGACATCAAGGATAAGTTGGAAAAGGGAAGCTCCGCCGATCAGGAGTCCCACAAGCCAGGTGTCGAACATCCTCTCACCCAAAGGGGCAAGCGGAGTAAAATGCATATCTCCTCCGAATTTGAAGAAGAGGATGAACAACCAGAAAGGCAGCAGGTGGAATATCGAGAATATCTTCTTCATCTATATCAATGATTATATCAGGGCAGAAGAACCTACGATTGACAGATATAACAAAATATTTTATTTTATTCGAGCCAACCAAAATGGGAATAAGGAGGTTTTAATATGGTATTGGCAATCAGATCGTTAAAAACAGAAGACGGATCGATAGTCAGTGATTTTCTCAAAAAGGTAATCGAAGACGGTGGTGGTGGAATATCTTATGCCGTCGCCGACAGGAGCGGGATGATCGTCGCTTCGGGAATAGCTCCGGGTGCCGAACTATCAAGTCTCGGAAACGCGAGATTAAGGGCCGTGGCGGCGGTGATCTTCCAAAAAAATACCGTGGACATGAACAATGCCACAACGGGAAACAGTAAGGTTGATGACATATATTCCGGAGGCGGAGTAACCGTTGTCATTAACGGAGAGATATACGGCGCCATAGGTATCGCAGGAAGACCGAAGCCGGAAAAATTGTTTCCGGGAAAGCCGCTTTGGGACCATGAGATAGCGTTCCAGGCAGCGGAACATCTTGTAGGGAAAATCCGTCATTGAGGGAGACATCGACCGATAAACGAAAGATAGGGGCGTAAAGCCCCACTACATAAAACCCCATCATAATGATGGGGTTTTTCAGTCAGATGGTCGATGGCGCGACTTCCTTGTAATCGCACATGTCTTCGACAGGACATCCGGTGCAATTATCCGGGAGAGTTTTGGTGAGACACAGCGTGTTCGGGCATCCGGTACAATCCTTTTCGTTCCTACAGGTTTCCTTGCGTATATTCTTCATCAGACACATATGTGCACCTCCTAGCCTTGATAATTTGTAAAAGGAATATTTGGGTTAAAATAAAACAATTTTAAAGAGAAGTAAAGACCGATCGGGTAAATAAAAACAGAGCTTTGTACAAGCTCTGTTTTTTGTTCCGGGCGTTAGGCCGCAGAAACGGTTCCGTCGGGAGTCGAAGTCTCTTCGGTCGCAGCAGCCTCATCAGCTACCTCGGCAGAAGCTTCGGCCATCGCCGGCTGCTCGATGACCTCATCAGTGGTCACTTCTTCGGCAGCATTCTCAGCCTGCATGTTCATTTCTTCCATGAGAGATTTTATATCTTTATCGGCGTGTTACGACTATTTGCCTGCTGTAAACGCTAACCTGAAACAGGGACGGCGGTCAATCACCGTCGGTAGCCAGATCAGGCATTATTCCTTTCAGTCTTCCTTTTCTTGTTATCGGATATGACCCCTTCATAGACCTTGATGAGTTTTTTGGCCATTCTATCAGCCTGAAACTTGCGGGAAGTCTTTATAGCATTCTTCGAGAGGCGGTCACGCAACTCCTCGTCGGAGATAATGAGCCGTATCACTTTCTCCATTTTTTCGATGGAGTCGACAATGTATCCGTTCTCACCATCAACAATGATCTCGGGCGCGACCCCGACGGGAAAACTGACGGGTATCAATCCCTGAGACATACTCTCAACCATACTCAAGCAGAATCCTTCGTAGCGAGCGGGATTAATGAATATCTGACCTCTTTTTCCCGAAAGTTTTTCCTTGATCTTCTCCTTTGAAAGGTTGGTATAGGTGTAGTGATTTTCAAAAACATTCCTTATCCAATGGGCGAGCTTCTTGCTGTTAGTGAGGGCGATGCTTGTTTTAGGGAGGGTCTTGAACTTGTTCCAGATGTATATCATCCTATCCAATCCCTTGAGCTTCATAGTAAAGACATCTCCGCCCAATCTTCCAAGATAAACAAGCCCGACCGGAGCCATTTCTTCCACCGGCGATCCTTCAAACCAGAAGTCTTCTATACTGTTCCAGACGACGGATATTTTATCCGGAGAAATTCCGGATCCGATGAGGTCTTTTTTAACCATCTCCGAGGTGGCGATGGCCATGTTCGATCTGCGGGCGACAAGGTTCTCTATCTCGGCTATGTCGCGTAAAGGCCTTCTGGTCTTGATGTTCAGTTCATTTATGACGCCGGCTTTTTTGAGCATGGTCCATATGCCGCGCAATTTGGGTTCGAGGTGCTGTGTTCTGGGGGTCGCTTTGATGAAACCGGACGAGGTCGATCCAAAATGAGAGACGATCGGGATATTGAACGGAAGAAGGGCGAGCGGTGTGTAGGTTGTTCCTTGGATGAGGTCGCATTTCAGGATGTCGTTCTTATGTTCCAAGAGACTGTGAAAGAAAAGGATATTTTGAAGTCCTTTCATTTCCACGGGTACATCCAACAATTTTGACCGCGGGTAAAAGTTTTTGACCTTCACCCCTTCTTCGGCCAATTTCTTGAACATCAGATCGTTTATGTAATGAGCTCCGGTCCTTATCTTCTTCTCGTTATGTATGAAGGCTATCTTCATTGAAAATATCTTTTTTCGCCGGTGGACATCCGGTCGGTCCCTAGAAAACAGATGAGCGGCATGAGCCGCTCCGACTTTCTTTCTTATATTGTTCTTTCGTCCCTTGTTCCGCCTGGTGGCGGAACTGCAGTCCGGTGTTCAATTCCCGCTAGTGATAGGGGAATTGAAATTGTGGAGATGGCGGGAATTGAACCCGCGTCCGAAACCAACGCCGGAAAAATGTCTACAAGCTTATCCGGACCGAAGTATAGATCCGTCATCCAATGGTCCGGCGACGAGATGATGGATCTTGCCTTTTTAGTCTTTTCCCTACCTTCGGGCGAGGGTAAGGAGCAGTTTGGAAGGTTTATGCCTCATAAGGGCGCCAAACACGATCCCATATGAGACACCTGCATTACGCGAAAGCGAAGGCAGGAACGCGTACTTTAGAAGTGGCGTTTGTTGTTTTCGGAAATTTTAAAGAGATATCCGAGCTCTGCTTGCCATTTTTCTTTTGTTAATCCGTCGAGGCCTGTCATCCCCGTGGCTTATTTGTAACACAAAAATACTATTTTGGCAAGAGGGGCTATTTTAGCCTCTTGCCGACCTCTTTTCCGATATCCCTTTTTTTGATGGCTTCCCGTTTATCGAATTGCTTGCGGGGGCGGCCTATCCCCAGCTCTAGCTTGACGGTGCGGCCTTTTGAATAAAGGCTTATGGGCACGATAGTTAGCTTATCCTCGATAGCCTTTGCAAGGATGGCTATTTCGGACCTGTTAAGCAGAAGCTTTCTTGTGCGGGCGGTATCGATATCTTCGGCGGTGTTTCCCGGCTGGTAGGGGGATATATCGGTGTTTACGAGATATGCTTCACCGCCGCGGATAATGGCGAACGATCCCGTGAGGCGAACTTTGCCTTCGCGGACCGATTTGACCTCGGGGCCCAAAAGCGCCACGCCCGCCTCAAGGGTGTCTTTTATATCGTAGTCGAACCGCGCTTTTCGATTTGTGGCAAAAACGGCCATGTTGTGCCTATAATTCTAGATAATGATCGAGGTAATTGCTAATATCCTTGCCATAGCGACCGGGGAATCGAATCCCAAAGTGACCATACCGGAAGATCCGAAGTTCGGACACTATTCGACCAATTTGGCGCTCGTTTTCGCAAAGGCGATGGAAATAGCGCCCCAGGCGGCGGCGAAGGAGATAAGGGAGAAGATATTGCAGACGGCTCCGTCCGGGATGTTCGAACGCATCGAAATAGCAGGTCCGGGATTCCTGAACTTCTATCTTTCGGAGAAAACGATCACGAAAGAATTTTCTTCCATCCTGAAGTTGGGGGCGAAGTATGGAACATCGAATACCGGAAAAGGAAAAACGGTCATCGTCGATTATTCCGCGCCGAACATTGCGAAACCGATGTCCGTCGGGCATCTGCGATCGACGGTCATAGGAGCGGCTCTTATAAACCTTCTCAAGTTTCAAGGATACAAGGTGGTGAGCGACAACCATCTGGGAGATTGGGGAACCCAGTTCGGATCTTTGATATATGCCTATAAACACTGGGTGAACAAGGAGGAATTCAAGAAAAAGCCGATCGATCACTTGGTATCGCTTTATGTGAGATTCCATAAGGAGTCTCATGACAACGAAGACCTGATGTCCGCCGCAAGGGAAGAAACGACGAAACTGCAGAGGGGAGATAAGGAGAACACGAAATTATGGAAACTCTTCGTGGGCGTTAGCATGAAAGAGTTCGATAAAACTTACAGACGACTGGGGGTCAAGTTCGATGTATCGCTCGGGGAAAGTTTTTATCAATCGATGCTCGACGATATCGTGACCGATGCCGTCAAAAAAGGTGTCGCAAGAAAGGATGAAGGAGCGGTGAAGATATTCTTTGACGGGACGGATCTTCCGCCGACGGTAATAGAAAAATCGGACGGCTCGCATCTTTATGCCACGACCGACCTTGCGACCGTGAAATACAGGATGGCCAAATGGAAGCCGGCGAAGATGCTTTATGTCATAGCCAACGAACAGGCTCTTCATATGGCGCATATCTTCGAGGCGACGAGGATGTTGGGATACGCTCCGGGCGTGGAACTTTCCCATATAAAGTTCGGCATGATGCTCGGTGCTTCCGGAAAGAAGTTTTCCACCCGAAAAGGGGAGTTCATCAAGCTGGAAGAACTGCTCGACAAGGCGGTGGAAGCTGCGGCGGAGATAAACCCCGCCTCCTCCGAGAAGGTCGGTGTGGGTGCGGTGAAATATCACGACCTTTCCCATTACAGATTGAGCGATATAGTGTTCGATTGGGACGCGATGTTGAATTTGAAGGGAAACTCCGCTCCGTATCTCCAATACACATATTCAAGACTGAAGAGCATAAAGAGAAAGGCGAAAAGAACAACTCTGAAGTTCGACATGAGCCTGCTTACGACGGACGCGGAGAAGAATGCGGTGGAGGCCTTGATCCATTTTCCCGATGCGGCCAAGTATGCTGCCGAGAAATACGAGCCGAACCATTTGGCGGACCATCTGTTCAGGACGGCCAATGCGCTGAACTCCTTCTATGAAACATCGCCGATAATCAAAGCGGAGAAGAAGACGGCTTCCGCGAGGCTTGCCGTCGCCGTTGCTGGAGCAATCGTTATAAAGAACGGACTGGCGCTTTTGGGAATAGAGACAGTGGAGAAAATGTAGATGAATAAAAGCGAAAGAAAAGCCCCGTGGATAGCGGGGTTTTTTGCAAAAGACATGAAAGGCGAGAGAAGCGTATTTATGCTATTTTAAGATAAATGGTCAGAGACTTTTGGAGAGATCTTAAGGGAACGATCACCGCTTCGGCGCCGATGGCCGGAGTGACCGATGCGGCTTTTCGCGAGATGCTTGCTCGGTACGGGAAGCCGGATGTCATTTGGACAGAGATGGTTTCGGTTGCGGGCATAAGAGTGAGGGGAGAAGAGAATTTTGAGAACGAGATGAAATTCTCGTTCCGAGAAAAGCCCGTGGTCCTTCAATTTTTCGGAGCCGACCCTCGTGATTTTTTAATGTGCGGCGAGATAGCGGAAAGAAGGGGGTTCGATGGAATGGATATAAACATGGGGTGCCCTGATCAGGGAGTGGAAAAACAGGGGGCGGGAGCATGTCTCATAAAATCACCGACGCTCGCGAGGGAGATACTCTCCGCCGCGAAGGAAGGGTCTGGAGGTTTGCCGGTATCGGTCAAGACGCGCTTGGGTTATTCAAAGAGGAGCGAAATGGAAAAGTGGTTCGAGGCTATAGCCTCGGAGGCGCCGGCCGCCATCACGATACATGGCCGAACCAGATCTGAGAGAAGGAAGGGGTCCGCTGATTGGAAAGCGGTAGGGGAGGCCGGAAAAATAGTGAAAGGAGTAAATAAAAAGATCGTTATTCTGGGAAACGGCGATGTTCTTTCGAAAGAGGATGGAGAAGAAAGAACGAAAGACGCAGGGTTGGACGGCTATATGGTAGGTAGAGCATTGATCGGTGATCCGTGGTTTTTCACCGGCAAAGAAGCTTTAAGGCCGGAAAGGATAAGGGCTGCCGCGGAGCATGCCGTTCTTTTCGAGAAGATATATGGGGAGACCGAACCGTTCGACCTAATGAAAAATCACCTTGCCGGATATATGGGCGGGTTCGATGGGGCGAAGGAACTGCGGGTAAGGATGATGGCGGCGAAAAATGCGAAGGACATAACGAATATAGCGGAAGGAGAAGGGGTGTTAGATTTAAATATTTAAAGATGGAAAGAACAGACTTTGATGAGTATTCCCGCCAACGGCGGGATCTTCGTTTTGTGATCTCGCAAGATCGCGAGAACAAAACTTCGAGCGGGGCTACAAGGAAGTCTCACTGCTCGTTCCTCGTTACACTCGGACCTGCGCTTTAAGGACCCTCGTGCCGCGAACGGCATTGGGGATTGTCGTCACCGCAGTAACGGTGAACAACCCAGGCATCCTTAATCTTCTCCTACACGCCCCGCAAGCTTGCGGGACGACCCACCCCTTGTTCGAATCCTTGAAATACCTGACGCTCTAATAAATAGCGCCCTTTGCGGGCGCTATTTATTAGAGCGGGGCTACAAGGATTCGAACCCTGGTTAACGGTTTTGGAGACCGTCGTTCTACCACTGAACTATAGCCCCTGACTCACTGAAAAATAACAAAAAAAAGGTGTTTTGCCAAACCGATGTTCGATACCTCCCCGTATGGTTCCTTTAGCTTTCCGGATATGGTTTAATATTTCTTGTGAAGACGGATAAAAAGATAATTTTTGCCGGTATTGCAACGATAGTGGGTCTTATCGCCATTGTTCTCGCCGTTTCCTATTTCGGCGTCAAAAAAGACGCGGAGCTGACATATTTTTATTATTCTTTCATCTGTCCTCATTGTAAGACGGTTGAGGAATATATGACGGAGAATAATATCACCGATAAGATAAAGATAGTTTCAAAGGAGGTGTCCGAGTCACGGGACAATGCCCAGGAGCTGCTGCTTCGAGCCGGGGAATGCGGATACAAGATGGAAGAGGTGGGCGTGCCGATGCTTTGGAAAGATGGTATCTGCGTCATGGGAGATCAGCCGATAATCGATTATTTCAAACAACTTGAAGAACAAAAATAACATACTGAAGATCGCGCTCGGAGCTTTCGGTTGGCTGGCAGTCACCTTGCCGGCTCATGCCGTATGTCCCGTATGTACGGTCGCGGTCGGGGCCGGTCTCGGGTTTTCCCGATGGATAGGCATAAGCGATTCGGTGACCGGTGTGTGGGCGGGGGCTCTTCTCTTTTCCGTATCCATGTGGACGGTGAACTGGCTAGATTCGAAGAAGATATCGTTCAAAGGACTTATTCCCGTCGTATTTTCCGTCTATTACGGAATAACCCTCATTCCTCTCTACTTCAGCGGGGTTATCGGGCATCCATTCAATAAGATATTCGGAACGGATAAGCTTGTCTTCGGAACCATCGTCGGCAGCTTGGTGTTCATGGCCGCCGCTTGGGGATACGAAGTGATGAAAAAAAGGAACGGAGGGAGAGCATGGTTTCCCTTCCAAAAGGTCGTGATGCCGGTACTCATCACCGCCATCGCGAGCGTTATAATGTTCTTCATAGATAAATAAAAAGATCATCCGATACGAACAATAAAATGGATAACAAAGAGCAGGAGATAAAAAACCTTATAGACAAGGCGATGGAGGGAAAGAAAGGGAAACTGGACCTCTCTTCCGATGAGGACCTTTCGATAGCGGTGATGAACCTGATATCGATAGAGGAACATTTTTTCTTCACCGGGGCGAAGACGGGGAAATCCGATTACTACGACCTTTTGAATACGACGAGGGAGATGAGGAAAGAGCTTTTGGGAAAGCTCATCAAGGAATACGAGGGGGAGGTGTGGTGCATATCGAAACACCTTCTCTCGGCCTCGATGAGACTGATGGAAGTGGGGACCAAGCAACTGGGACGGGGAAATAAGGAAGAAGCGGAAGACCTGTTCAGAAAGTCCTATGATCTGTATTCACTCTTTTGGGGGATAAACCTGAAACTGGTTGACTTAGACGGAGTGAAGAAGATCGCCGATGACGAGATATCGGTTTCGGTGGATATCCATCCTGATGCGGAAAAAGAAGTGAAAGGTTCTGAAAACGAGATAAAGGAGAAGAAGGGTTTCGGAAAGTTAGGAGAGATAGTGAAGAGGATAATAGATTGCTGCATAGAATAAATTAAGAAACCGCCTTCCGGCGGTTTCTTATTATCTAATAAAACTAATGACATATTTCCGGACGGCCGTCCGAAAACATGTCATTAGTTTTTAAACTGGATCGGTCGGAGCGGGCCGTCCTTCGGGCGAGCCTCGCTCAAATAAACAAAGCCCTCGGAGAAGGCTTTGTTATTGGAGCGGGATACCGGACGCTGCGCTATCTCACGCGTCGCTCATATTCATTCGCTCCTTTTAAGGACCCTCGGTCCTTAATCTTCTCCTACACGGGAGGGGTACCGTAGTTCCCCTCCCGACCCCACCCCTGTTCGATTCCGGTACAAATCCATTTGATATTAAAATACCCGCTTTAAAAAGCGGGTATTTTAATATGAGCGGGATACCGGAATCGAACCGGCGCCATCACCTTGGCAAGGTGGCGTACTGCCACTATACTAATCCCGCCTTCGCTGAAGCTTCGGCGGACGAGCCCGCTTTGCTTGATAAATCAGCTACGATACTAAATTTAATCGAAGATTTGATTGTTGTAAAGAAATCCAATAATATGAGGCTCATGTTCCGGAAATGGTTGATTTTCGGGGGAATAGCGGCCGCTCTGATAGCGGCCATTATTGCGTCGGTCACGATCTTCGATAGGCCCGAGGAAATACCTCAAGAATTTTTGGAGGCGAGAGCGAGTGGAGCGGAGATAGCCAAGAGCATAAATTCGTTCGCCGATTCCGTTGTCGCCGACCTTCAGAGCATTTCCCGGAAGAATGAAGATGGTGATTATACCGCCGCTCTTGATTTGACCATCGAGGAGATCAAAAAGGCGAGGGAAGCCAAAGACAGATCGCTCGATCTTCTTGGAGAGCTTCAGAAGATGGTTCCTTCGATAGAGAAGATGAGGACCGATGAAGCCCAGCAGCTTGCCATGCAGGCTGTTTCGACCGAGGTCGCCTTGGTCGGCAAGTTGATAGAATACAATGATGATCTGAACAAGCTTCTCAATAACATGAGATTAAAATTCGTAAGCTACGATCCGGCCATCTATAACGAGCAGACGGATGCCATAACTAAAACCATGAACGAGAAGGCTCTTCAGATAAACGAGATGAGCCGAAAGTATCAGGCTTTGATGAGTGAATTCGACGAAACAGTGGGAAATAAATAAAGAATCTCTAAAAGGGCATTCAGAGGGGAAGTTTTCTGCCTTTATATCTTCCGGCCTCTTTAATGAGAGCTCGGTCATTTTTTGAACTATGCCTTATTGAGTGACAATTAGCGCAAAGGAGGATGCATTTTTTCAATTCTTTTTTGATGACCTCCCATTTTTTATTGGCGACATTTCCGATGATAAAATCCTTATTATTATGATCGATGTGGTGGAATTGGAATGCCGCCTGATCTCCTTTCCATCCGCAGTCAGTGCATTTTTCTCCCAATAATTTAATGGCGGCGAGCTTGGTCCTGTATCTTCTTATTTTTGTGTTGCATGATCCGCAACGCGTTCGCATCTTTCCCTGATAATCCTTGAATTTATTCCCGCATATTTTGCAAACCTCCATTTTTCCAGTATAGCATATTAAGTTCTACTGATGGTGATTTCAGTCATGTTTAAGGTTCTTGAAATAAATCGATTATCTGATATTCTTGTCTTGTATCCTATATAAGCACTTATGCCGCGATAGCTCAGTGGTAGAGCGCAACTCTGAAGAAGTTGGCGTCGGGGGTTCAATTCCCTCTCGCGGCACAGACGGTTCTAGTGATTGCAATCGGCCTTGATTGTTATTATATTTGAGAGGCCTTTTTATAGTCCCCCTTGTAGCTCAATGGATAGAGCAATCCCGTCCTAAGGGAGAAATGAGGGTTCGATTCCTTCCAAGGGGACACAAAAGGACGCTCCCGTAGTTCAATGGATAGAACGACTCCCTTCTAAGGAGTAGATGAGGGTTCGATTCCTTCCGGGAGTACAAGATCGGTCTCCGCTTATGGCGGAGATTTGATATTTAAAGGTTTAAAGATTTAAATATGGACAGGCGGGGCGTAGTATAGTGGTAGTATACGTGCTTTGGGAGCACGAGGTCCGAGTTCGATTCTCGGCGCCCCGACAGAAAGTGAGGTATATTTTCGTCCCGGATGTTCTTTTGATGGCAGTTTGATTTGTGAGGTTTTTTCGCTACAATGCCTTGTGAGGCTTATATGGTGTCTATGGTGTAGTGGTTAGCACTAGGGTTTGTGGAGCCCTCAGCACGGGTTCGAATCCCGTTAGACACCCATAAATAGAAATATCTCTCGTCGGAGAGGTATTTTTATTTATGTATGAAATTAAACGGGATTTGAACAAGGCCGGGGGTCGGGGGAGATCTTTATGGAGGAAGCAGTGAAATTTCAGGTAATAAAAAAAGGACTTCGAGCTATTGCTCGCCGTCCTTGGATCTCGCTTAAGCGACTTTAAAATCTTCATCGATCAAGCCATGTCTTACTTGCAGCTCGGCCTTCTTTTCAGCGGAGAAGGAGCTGTACAGTAAGCTATATAATAAACTGTGTAATAAAGAACTGTCAGTTATCTTTTCTTTTCCTGCATAACTGAATTGGAATTTTTCCATATAACCCTCCGTTTCCATCAAGGCTGAATTTATCAGGTAGAACCTGATGCCCCAAAGGATCAACAAATCCAGAAGTTAATCTTTATTTGTTAGGTTAATTATAACATAAATATGACTATTTGTCAATGATGAGAGCGATTTTATACAGATAATTATACTATGGGAAGTTCGTTGTTTCTTATTGAAAAGGGTATTTGACTTTACCGTCTTCCGCCGATATTATCGTGGAAAGTCGGGTCCCTTGAACTTGCAAGGCGGACAGTCGACGCCGTCGAACATTTACAAGGTATATAGATCTGATACGCGCCCAGGGGTTTGCACCCATGGGCTTTTTATTATCAAAAAGAGGGCAATAGTCTCTATTGACAAAATAGGCAGAGTATGGTATAGTTCGCCTAGAATCATTAATTATTAAATAAGGGAGGTGAGCTTATGGATCTGACGGGAAAGCTTCTCGAAGAGGAGATCTTCTGTGAAATCCATGCCGAGTGGCACGGTTACATGAATTACCGCAAGGCCATGAGCTTTGTGATAGATCATCAAGAACAGGAACATTGGGATCCAACGGATCCGACGACATTCGCGGGCAGAGATCTTCATGCTTCGGTGGCATTGGCCATAGAAGAGGAGATCGGGCGCGATTTCGACTGGTCTGAATTGGAACTGTATTCCGCTCTACGGACGCCGCTGGATTATTTCCATGGCGTCGACGGATTCTTTTCTTTCAAGGGAGTCGTTGTCACATTGGATGTGACGAAAAATCCCGATAAGGAAGAATACAAAGCGGACCTGGTCATGCAATACAGTAATTTCCTGAAAGGCAATAAATACGATTTTTCGGAAATTGCCGGAAGGATAGCCACAATGTTAGTGACTCGCGTAATGGGGGCCTATGCCTGAAAGGCGGCCCTCTTTTATTTCTTTTCAGCGCAGAAAGAGGTGATGGGGCATGAGGGATATAAAGCTGTTCTTCCGCTGCGATAAATGCGGCGAGACCCCGGTCGATACGGAATCGTTCAAAAGATTCGTTCCGGATTGGTTGGGTTTCAGATTCAAGATCTGGAGGGACCATACCGTGGTCAAAGCGGTGATCAAGTTCGAGGATGAGTGTCCCAAATGTAAGCTCACCGGGACAGGATATACGGAAGGAAAATCTCGTACCCAGATAATACTGGCTCGAGAGAGGGGTAAGGCCGGGATCAGCAAATGCTGACCCGGTTTTTTATTTACGGATTTGACGAGGAACGGTGATCCATAATAACTTGATCTGAGTTAATTTCCAAAATAAATATGAAGGAGGTGCTTCCATGGAATTGAGAAGGTTCACAGACATTATCGTAGGGAACTATGAAATAACCGAGGAATTGCTAGAGGCGGTCAAGGCGGCAGGCATCAAGGCCAGTCGGTGTGTCGAGTCAATGCTCCAGAAGATCGAAGTAGAGAAGACGGAGAGGGAAATATCATTGGTGATAGTCACTCCGGAGGAACTTGGATTTAAAGATGCCGCTCTTATGGTCGATATCATCAAGAAGGCGAAGGAATTCGGTTTGGAAAAATGCGTTCCGGAAGTGGCGGCTCAGATAATGATCCAAGGCGGCGATATCATATTTGAAGGAGATGTTATCGTGGCGGCTGACGCGATCCAAGACAGTGATGGAGATCTTGGTTTGTTCGTCCTGAACTGCGGAGAGATCGATTCGGTATACGGGGTGAATGATGGTGAAATGAATTATGATATGTGTTCCGATGATGTCCTGGTTTTCATGCAGTCGGTCCTTCAAAAGGTAGGTGTCTGAAAAAGACATAAGGCCTGTTCTCCGAACAGGCCTTTTTTATATAAAAATCCCCGCCATAAGGCGGGGGTGCTTCATATGATCTCACAGTATTCTTTACCGAAACGCAGGTATCTTCCGATAGGCAGCCTTTCCCAGAAAGCCGCCGCCTCCTCTTTTCCGGAAGCTCTTAAGACTTCGATAGCCTTTGTTTTCAGAACAAGATAACCGCCCGCTTTCTGCGTTCCCGTGCTTATATCCGTCGGCGGATCTTCATTGATCTCTTCCGCTGTCGCGAGCGGCAGCTCGGTGGCCACCCACTCTTTCCGGATATATTCTTCCGCAAAACCCGGCGGAGTTCTTAAGATCTTTATCTTTCCTTCCATCCAGGACACCTCCTTTTTGATTTGTTCGCGATCTGCGGACACTTTATGAGATACGGCGATAAATGGCAAGTCTGTCATTTGACCGCGGCGGGTTTCCATAATAACTTTATCAACAGATATTTCAGAATAAAATAGTGACAGGAGGTATCTTATGGAACTTATAAGACTGGGGACCGTAAAGGTCGGTAACTATGGTTCCGCGGAAGAGCTGAAAAAGGCGTTGATGGAAAAGGGTATTTTCATCGAAAGCTACACGGAGCATATGTTCAACGGACTGGTGCTCGTTCCGAATGAAGCGGAGATCGATCTGGTCATGGTGTCCGCCGAAGATCTCGGATTTGAGGACCGTGACAGATGCGATATCCTGATGGGCGAGGTTGTTGCAAGAGGGGAAAGAGAGGGATTAAAAAGATGTCCTGCAGAGGTTGGAGCGCAGATATTGCTGCAACTCAGTAATCTGCCCATCGAGGATTATTTGGTCATCACGATGGATCCTATTCCTGACGGAGACGGCGATCAGAGCGCATTCCTCATCTGCTCTTGGGAGTTGAACGGCTTGAGTTCCACTTATGATGTGGATAGGTCGGACATTGAATATGACAGTTTCGTATTCATGCTTCCGAGGCATGTGTCCATGCCTAATCCGGAAAAAGCTTGCGCATAACAGCGCACCCCGCCTTATCGGCGGGGTTTTTAATATCGATATCCATGGTCGAACAAGACGGGTCCCGATACCTGGGGGGTAGGTATATGGGAAGAATAAGTATATAATTCATATAAGACGATGAAAAAGGAAATTTTTGCGGTAAAAGGGATGCACTGCGCGAGCTGCGCCTCCATAATAACCAAGAAATTGAAGGGGATGGAGGGGGTCGCCGGCGTCGATGTGAATGTCGCGACGGAGAACGCGACCATAGAATACGAGGAGAACAAGGTGGGCGCCGATAAGATGAACGAGGGGTTGAAGCCGCTCGGCTATTCCGTGCATACATCCGATCATGCGGGAATGGATATGGGTGATATGAAAGGAATGGACCATTCGGAACATCTCGGTATCGGAAAGACGAAGGAAGAAAAATTGGCTGAACTTAAAAAAGAAGAGAGGGCGGTCTCGTGGTCCATGCCTGTCGCCATCGCGGTCTTCATCATCGCGTTATGGGAGGTTTTCTCGGGATTGATCCCCGGATTTCCCATGATGCTCGTTCCTTCCGGCATAATCTCCGCTGTCATGATGATCGTCGCCACAGTGGTGCTTTTCTCGGTAGGAAGGCCGTTCCTCGAAGGAGTTATCCGTTTTGTGAGATATCGAGCGGCCAATATGGATACATTGGTCGGCATAGGGACGCTTACAGCCTATTTATATAGCGTCATGATAGTTCTCTTCCCACTAGTGAAAGAGGCGCTCAATATGCCCGAGTTCGTCTATTTCGATGTGGTGATAATCGTGGTGAGTTTCGTTAAGTTCGGAAAATATATCGAGGCGAGGGCGAAACTTAAAACCGGTGAGGCGATAGAAAAATTAATGGGTCTTCAGGCGAAGACGGCCGTGATCGTAAGAGACGGGAAAGAGGTGGAAATACCGATAACCGAGGTTTCCGTCGGGGATATACTCCGGGTCAAGCCGGGATCGAAAATACCGGTCGACGGTATCATTATTTCCGGAAGCTCCAGTGTGGATGAATCGATGATAACGGGGGAGCCGATACCGACGGATAAGAAAAATAACGATCCAGTGACGGGATCCACCATCAACAAGCATGGAAGTTTTTTGATGCGGGCGACCAAAGTGGGCTCCGATACGATGCTTGCCCACATAATAAAGATGGTGGAGGAGGCCCAAGGTTCGCGCGCTCCGATACAGGCGTTGGCTGATAAGATCTCGTCCGTATTCGTGCCGATCGTCCTTATCATCGCATTTGCCTCCTTTGCCACATGGCTGTTCGTTGCGCCTTATTTCATAGAGCCTTCCATGGCCTTATCCTACGGGATATTGAGTTTTGTCGGGGTTTTGGCGATAGCCTGCCCGTGCGCCTTGGGGCTTGCCACGCCGACGGCGATAGTGGTCGGAGTGGGAAAGGGGGCCGAGAACGGTATATTGGTCAAAAGCGCCGAGAGTCTTGAGAAGATGGGAAAAGTTAAGATGCTCGTTCTTGATAAGACGGGAACGATAACAAAAGGGGACCCCGTAGTGACGGATATAGAAGTTTATGACGGATATGAGCGTCGTGAGATATTGAGATTATCGGCGAGCGTCGAGGCTATGTCCGAACACCCTCTAGCGAAGGCGATCATCAAGAAGGCGGAAGAGGACAAAATATCCCTTTCCGAGGCGCGTGACTTCAAAGCATCGGAAGGGGCGGGTGTTTCCGGGTTTATTGATGGAAAGAACATCTCCATCAGAAAGCCTGCCGGTTCGAATGAAGGAGAAAAGGTGTCGGGTCTTCAATCACAAGGCAAGACGGTCGTCATGGTCGAATCGGACGGGAAGGTCATCGGAGCGATTGCGATAAGCGATGTGCTGAAAGATAACGCCAAAGATTCCATAGCGGAGCTGAAGAAGATGGGGGTCGAGGTGGCGATGCTTACGGGGGATAACAGGATGGCTGCCGAACACATAGCCCGACAAGCGGGTATAGACATTGTTTTTGCCGAAGTGATGCCACATGACAAGGCGGACAAGGTCAAAGAACTGCAAGCCGGAGGTATAATGGTGGCGATGGCGGGGGATGGGGTGAACGATGCGCCGGCTCTCGCTCAAGCCGATGTAAGCATAGCGATGTCTACGGGAACCGATGTTGCTATCGAAACCGCCGACATAACGCTGTTGCACGGTGATATTTCGAGGATCCCCAAGGCGTTCAAGCTTTCCAAGATGACGATGTCAGCCATAAGGCAAAATCTTTTTTGGGCATTCATATATAATCTCGTAGGTATTCCGCTCGCGGCGGGATTGTTCTATCCGATATGGGGAATACTTCTCAATCCCATATTCGCCGGAATGGCGATGGCGGGAAGCAGTGTCTCGGTTGTTGCGAACTCATTGCGATTGAAACTGAAAAAGATATAAGAACAAAAAACGCGCTCCTAAAGGAGCGCGTTTCCAATCCGCTTCCGAACCTTTTCCGTTCATCATGGATGGGCAAGCGCGTTATGCGCTTAAATCCCGAACCTTCCGGAGAAGGATAAAGAACGATCGACGGATGGCGGAAGTGGTGGACCGGCTGATCCGTATATAAAAGACCCCGATGGAGAGATACTAACTCCAAAGGAATGTATGAAGCAAGTTGACCCGGACCTCGACCATATTTTCAGCCATCAAAGAGGGTGATTTCGGGCCTAAAATCGGCTATAATGGGCATTACACATGGATAATCGGTTTACCGTCGTTATCCCGGCCTATAACGAAGCGAATTATATCGGGCGTTGTCTCGAGTCTCTGAAGACCCAGGATTATGCGGGTTTTTGGGAGGTGATCGTGGCGAACAACGCCTCGACCGATCGGACGAGAGAAGTTGCCGAGAGCTATGGCTTCACGGTGGTGGACGAGTCTCAGAAAGGAATATCTTATGCTTTGCGTCGCGGTTGCGCGGAAGCGAAGGGTGATATTTTTCTTTTTACGGATGCCGATACCCAACTTCCATCTGACTGGATATCGAACATCAACGCCAAGTTCAATAACGATCCGGAGCTTGTCGCGATAGGAGGCCCTTATCTGTTCTATGATGCCGATATCGCGGTCAATTTTTTGGTGAAGGAGTTCATCTTCAGGATATACAAGAAGATAGCTCCTTCGATATTGCCATGCGCCAATATGGCGGTGAAGAAGGAGGTCTATGAGAAGATCGGAGGTTTCAATCCCATCATCAATTGGGGGCAGGATATAGATCTTTCCAAGAGATTAAAAAGCGAGGGAAAAGTGAAGTTCGATACGGATATAACGGTCGTCACTTCATTCAGGCGTTACAGCGGCGGATATGACAGAAAGCCGATAGCGATGGCCCATGCCGTAAAGGAGCTTTGTGTCCAGCTTACAAGGTGTTATCTCGTCACGAAAAAAGGGAAGATATATTCGAAGACGCAGAGAGAGATAAGGGAAGACAAATAAGGGTTTTCATTGACATGATCCTACATAGGTGGCATTCTCCTGTCATTCGGCGGAACATTTAAATTTAGAATAAAGGAGAGTGATATCTTTGGTGTGTAAGGAATGCGGCAGAGACAGCTATGTCATCGTCATCGTTCCATGCGGTAAGGGAAGCGGTCCGTATGTCATGGAGCTATGTATGAAGTGTGCCATCAGGTCCGGAAAATACTGCGTAAGTCACGAGGTTGCCCATATCGGTTACAGCGACGGCACGACAGCCTGTATCATATGTGTACACGATATCGTCGCGGAGAAGATGTCGTCGGCCGATGGATATCTTGAAAGAATAACGGATAATATCGACGGGGATGATCTTGAATCATTGGACGACTGGCTCGATATGGTCGGGCCGATCTATGGAGGAAGGCCCAGGGCTTTGTTATCCGCTCTTGCGGCAAGATCGTTGAGAACGGGGGTTACTGTAGATGAAGTGACGGAGAGGATAATATCGGCGCGGTCCGCCGCCGAGATATTACCCGATTACTGGTGATCGATCCGTTCGGAGAGAAGAGATGAAGCGAGGGTTATCCCCGTTTCCGACAATGTCGGAGCGGGGATATTTATTTTTCATCCATCATGCTGCGGACGAAATTGCTATAATTATCTTGATGATATCCGGGCCGATAAAAGGCCGATATCTTTCGAGATATCTGCCGTTCATCCTTTTCGTCGTGGGGGCTTCGACTTTCTTGGCTGATGCTTGGATAAGGAATGAGCGATGTATGACAGTCGGACTGATGATGATAGCCATCTCCCTCGTCATATATCCATGGAGAGAACATAAGATGAAAAAAGCAAAATTATTAAGATCGACAGCCGTCTACGGAATGATATTCTGGATGACGATGTTCATCGCGGTATCGATACTCATAGCTTTCAGATTGTATGACAGCATCCTGTCAAAGATCGCTATACTCACACTTGCGGGACTTTTGGGATATTTATTTTCCAAGAAGACCAAGCCGCAGAAGATGATGATGGCCGTGTTCATGGGAGCGGGATTTGTTGCGATAGGTCTCATACTCGACGGACTTGTGACATACAGATTCGATCCGACGATATTTAGCCAGCCGTATCTTTGGGCAGGTTACATATTTGTACTGATAGGGGCCATAGCGGGCGGGTGTATCTGTTCAAGAAGTAAAAAATAACGACACACGGGCTGTTACTTGTCCATATTGACGGCTTCTACAGGCGTCTTATAATGCGCTTACAGTTCTTTTATTGTTTTTCCAATGAACGAGAAAAAGGGGGAGATAAATTGCTTCTTGATAGTTTCAGGGGCTTTCTCCAGACCATCGATATTTCACCGTCTTATTTGGTGATGGAGTATCCGGTGTCCGAGTTTCCGGTCTCAAGACCGAGCTTGCCAAGTTCGGAAGAAAAACTCTCCGCACGCGGAAATGGATCGCGTAAGCGGTGAGTGAAGGATCGCAAAATTTGTCGATCGCGGGAGGAAAATAAATGGTCATGTATGTTCTGTCTGTAGTTTTTCCCACCGAAATTTTTCTGTGCTTGGTACCGGCACTGATCGTTCCGAGCGATCGACCATGTTCCGATGTCGCCGTCCCGATGGGGATGGCGCGCAAGGTAGGCCTGCGCAGGGAATTATCCCAGGCACCCACATGGTCGTGAGCTGCAGGGCTCAGCATGTTGCATTGAGCGACAGAGTCCGAAGAAGCGTCGCCGAAGAGGCGCGCCCACCTCAAAATGAGCTTCACTTAAAAAGTGAAGCTCTTTTTATACGGGTATTGGACTTATGTGCGTGCGAAGAGGTATTTTTAAGTCAGATGATAGATCCGAAAATAAAGAAACTAATATCGCTTGAAGCGAAGCGGCAGAGCCGTACGATAGACTTGATCCCTTCGGAAAACCTCGTTTCTCCGGAGGTGTTATCGATATTAGGGTCTCCGCTCGTCAATAAATATTCGGAAGGGTATCCGGGGAGGAGATATTATCCCGGTAATGCATATTGCGACGACCTTGAGGATCTGGCCAGGCAGTATGCCCTTAAAGCCTTCGGGCTGAAAGATGCCGATTGGCGTGCGAACATACAGCCTTATTCCGGTTCTCCCGCGAACCTTGCCGTATATCTTGCCCTCGTTCCTCCAGGCGGAACGATACTCGGAATGAAGCTTGCGAGCGGCGGACACCTGACCCACGGCCATTCCGTATCGGCGACGGGTAAATTTTGGAAAGCCGTCCAGTACGGGACCGACTATCGCGGATACATCGATTTCGATGAGATAAGAAAGCTCGCCGTAGAGCACAAGCCTAAAATTATAGTGTCGGGAACCACGGCTTATCCGAGGAAGATAGATTTTAAAAAATTCGCAGAGATTGCAAGAGAGGTAGGGGCATATCACTTGGCCGACATTTCACACATATCGGGACTGATAGCCGCTGGAGCGCATCCAACACCCTTCAAATATGCCGATGTCGTGATGACGACGACACATAAAACATTGAGGGGGCCACGGGGAGCGATACTTTGGTCCCGGAAAGAAATGATGGCTGACGGAAAGACGGTATTGGCCGACGCGATCGATAAGGCGGTCTTTCCCGGTCTTCAGGGCGGCCCTCATAACAACCAAACCGCGGCCATAGCGCAATCCCTTTACGAAGTCCAAAAGGACGCATTTTCCGGGTATGGGAAGCAGGTGGTGGCGAACGCAAAGGCTCTCGCGGCCGGTCTGAAGGAGCATGGATTCGATCTTGTCACCGGAGGGACGGATAATCACCTAATACTCATCGACCTCAAGAACATCGGGATCGATGGAATGAAGGCGCAGGAAGCGCTTGAGAACAACGGGATCATCGCCAACAGGAACTCCGTTCCGGGCGATATATCACCATTCAAGCCTACGGGCATACGAATGGGTACACCGTCCGTTACGACGAGGGGGATGAAAGAAAAACAGATGAAGGATATCGCAAGGTTGATAAAGGAAACGATCGTGGACCACAAGAATGTGGCAAAAGAGGTTGAGCGATTGGCAGAAAGATTTCCGGCTGAAAGATTCACCGGGTGGCCCCGTTAAAAAGTTTCTTACAGCCTGAAAAAATGAAGATAATAGACGGAAAAAAAATAGCGGATGAGATAGGTATCGATCTTACGAAGCGGGGAGCGCCGGAAAGGTTTCTCGCCGCCGTCATCGCGGGTGATGATCCGGCTTCGTTGAAGTTTGTGGAAAGGAAGAAAAAGTTCGCCGATGCGATCGGGGCGGAGTTCAAGGTGTTCAGAGTGGATGTTTCCGTATCTTCCGAAGACCTTCTGACGACGATGAAGTATCTGGCCGACGACCCGGAATGCGGGGGATTGATGGTGCAACTCCCGTTACCTTACGGCATCGATAAGGGATCTGTCATCAAATTGATACCGAAGGATAAGGATGCGGATGTTATGGGAGACGGAGCGGATGTGTCTTCTCCCGCCGTGCTCACCGTTTTCGAGGTGTTAAAGAGGGAGGTGGGCGATATTTCCGATATGACCGCGGCCGTCGTCGGGATGGGATCGCTTGTCGGAAAGCCTGTCTCCGATCAACTGAAGACCAAATGCAAGAAACTGATAACCGTGGATAAAGGTGATGATATACGGGTGATAAAAGAAGCCGATATCGTTGTCCTTGGAACCGGAGAGAGGGGGCTTATCGCAGTCGATATGCTGAAAGATGATGCCGTGGTCATCGACTTCGGATGTTCGTTCGATGAAGAAGGGAAGATATGTGGAGACCTGGATATAGTCGGCATAGAAAAGACGAACATATCCTATACGCCGACCCCGGGTGGAACGGGACCTATCCTCATCGCGAAACTTTTTGAGAATTTCTACAAATTGAACGGAAAGTGATCTTTGGTCCGCTTATTAAAAATCCGCCCGGTCGGCGGATTTTTAATGTTCAGATCTGATGTATGGGTCAGTCTGCCGAAGACGAGGATTCCTTCATCGCGTTTCCTGTCATTTCGGCTTCAACTGCGGCTAGGGTTCTTTTCTCGATATCCTTCAGCATCTTTTGATCACCCCGAAGCTTCTCTTTTGCCGCTTCTTGGCCGACTCCGAGCTTTTCCTCATTGAAAGAATAGGTATTGCCTGTTTTCTTCACTATGCCGTGTTTCAGCGCCTGATTCATGACATCTCCTTCGTAAGAGATCCCTTCATTGAACATGATGTCGAATTCGGCCTGGCGGAAAGGGGCGGCAACCTTGTTCTTTACCACCTTCGCCTTGACCCTGTTCCCGACAACCTCCTCGCCTTTCTTAATCTGCGCGATGCGGCGAAGGTCGATGCGTACGGATGAATAGAACTTGAGAGCTCTTCCTCCGGGAGTGGTCGTCGGCTCTCCGTATCCCATCATGCCGATCTTCTCGCGAAGTTGGTTGATGAATATGAGGAGCGTTTGGGTCTTATTCGCGATAGCCGTTATCTTTCTCATAGCCTGCGAAAGCATCCTTGCTTGAAGGCCGATGAACTGGGCTCCCATTTCTCCTTCTATTTCCGCTTTCGGAGTGAGGGCCGCCACTGAATCGATGATGATGACATCGATGATGCCGGATTTCACCAGGCTTTCCATTATGTTCAAAGCTTCTTCTCCGCTGTCCGGCTGGGAGATGATAAGCTCCTTGATGTTCACGCCGATGCGTTCGGCTCTTTCCGGATCAAGGGAGTGTTCCGCGTCGATGAATGCGGCCTTGCCTCCTTTTCTCTGCGCTTCGGCAACCACCTGCAGTCCGAGGGTGCTTTTTCCGGACATTTCAGGGCCGAAGATCTCGACGATCCTGCCCTTGGGTAATCCGCCGACGCCGAGAGCGAGATCAAGACTGAATGATCCCGTGGGGATGACCTCGATGTTGGTCCTTTTCACCTCTCCGAGCTTCATGATCGACTCCTCACCGAACTTATCCCGGATGGAGGCGAGAAGCGCGTCCAGATCGTTACTCGGCGATCCCTCCTTCTCCTTCTTGGGGCTCTGTTTGCTCTTCAATTTCTTGTTCTTGAATTATATTTTCTTGGACTTCATCGACTACATAGAAGACCTTTCTTATTATAGTAGTTTCGCGTCCAAGAAACCTCTTGACGGTTATTTTAAAAGTGTTGAGGCCCTTATCCAATATCACTTCCTTGGAAAAATTGCCGTTTCCATCCGTGGGGATGGGCTCATCGTAGATGGAGATGGAATCCTTGGTGTCGATCTTTCCTTCAATGACGATGGTCGCTCCGCGGGTTTCCATATAATCGCGATCGCCGACCTTCGAGGGGAGATTGATATCTATCATGGGGATGCCGAGAAGGGCGTTCAGTCTGACGCTTCCGAAATAGATGACGACCACAGCCGCCAGCGCGATCCATATCAGGCTGCGGCGGCTTTTAACTATGGCGAACCGATTCTTGGGAAGACTGTCGTTGCGTCCGGAGGTGCGAAGGTCCAACCGCCTATAGGCGTCATGAAGAGGCTCCGGGTCGACGCCGAGGACGCTCGCTATCTTTGCCAGGTAGCCGCGAACATACGGGGCTGCGGGCATGTTCTTGATGTCATTATCAAAAAGAGCGGCAATATATCTCTTCGGGATATTCGTCAGTTCGGACAATTTTTCAGCGGCCACTCCGCGAGTGCCGGCTATCTCCGCCAGCAGTTCTCCAAGGTTTTTATCGCTCGTTGTCATTGTTTACCGCACTATGATCCTCTCGGTCCAAATAGACCTCTCTGGGCTTGGCGCCGTCTCCGGGGCCGATGATCCCTTTGGATTCCATTATATCGAGGAGTCTTGCAGCCCGAGCATAACCGATTTTAAGCCGTCTCTGCAAGAGCGAAGCCGAGGCTTTATGGGCCTCCATGACCACTTCCAGGGCTTCGGGGAACATCTCGTCATCATCCCCGTCATCGCCCGTAGGGGAGCTTAAAATGCCTTCCAGTTCCGAAGGTTCGGTGACGGATAATTCCGATAGTTCTCCCTCGTTGTTATCGATGATGAATCGGACAACTTCCTTGATCTCTTCGTCCGTGACATATGATCCCTGGATGCGTTGCGGTTTTGACAGTTCTGCGGACACGAGAAGCATATCTCCTCCTCCCAAGAGTTTTTCGGCTCCGGACTGGTCGATTATGGTGCGGGAATCTATCTGACTTGCCACCTGGAGAGCGATACGGGTCGTGATATTGGCCTTGATGAGCCCGGTGATCACCTCGACGGAGGGGCGCTGGGTGGAGACTATAAGATGGATGCCGACGGCCCGGGCCATCTGGGCAAGGCGGACGATGGAACTTTCAACCTCCCGTCCATAAGAGGACATAAGATCGGCGAGCTCGTCGATGACGATCACGATATATGCCATCGGATCTCCCGCGTGTTTGTCATTATAGCTTTTGATGTCGCGGAAGCCGTCCCGAAGAAGGGTTTCATATCGGCGATCCATTTCGGCAATGGCCCAGCGGAGGGCTGAAACGGCTTTCTTGCCTTCAGTTATGACAGGGGCGATGAGGTGGGGAATACCTCCGTATACGGAGAGTTCCACGCGTTTCGGATCGACGAAAATGAATTTGAGGGTTTCGGGTGAGTTCTTATAAAGAAGCGAAACGATGATCGAATGGATGGATACGCTTTTACCGCTTCCGGTCGCTCCCGCAACGAGTAAGTGAGGCATCTTGGCGATGTTCGGGAAGACCGGCTCTCCGGCCAATCCGCGACCGAGCGCGAAGCCCAAGGTGCCGGCGGATCCGAACTCGGGGTAGTTAAGAAGACTCCCGAGGCGGACGACGGCCGCGGTCTTATTGGGAACTTCGATGCCGACCAGTGATTTTCCCGGGATGGGGGCTTCTATACGCAATGGGTGCGCGGCAAGGGCCAAGGAGAGGTCCTGATTCAGTGCGGTGATGCGGGACAGCTTAACTCCTTCGGCCGGTTTCAGCGTATATCTGGTCACCTTCGGTCCGATCGTTATTTCGCCCATCTCGACAGGGATACCGAAGCCTTCAAGGGTCCTTTTGATGATGTTCGCGTTAGCCCGTAGGTCGCCGACGGTCGGTTTTTCGACAGTGGACTTTAAAAGGTCGAGCGGAGGGGGAACATAGTTCTTGAACGATATCTTCTTCTCGGGTTTTTTCCCGGAAGGCGCTTCGAGCGAGGGTTCGTTTATCTCGATCTCCTTATGCGATCTTTTTTCATCTTTCACATCATCTTTCGTGGCAGGGGATTGTTCCTTCATCTCCTTGTTGCCTTCTCCGTTCACGATGAGGTCGGCTTCTTTTTCCGGCTTCATCTTCTTGAGGTCGAGCGGTTTTATCTTGATCGGTATGTTCAGCGCGAAGATCATGCTTGCGATGACGATCGCGATCGCGACGATAATTCCAGCCAGCCTTCCGAACGGAGCCTCTATCGATCCAAAGACATTTCCCAACACTCCTCCTTTCCCGGGGAAGAGGATATCAAGGACGCTCAAGCTGGAGACCACGAAAAAGCAGGCACCAAGAAGAGCGCTCTTCATAAGTTCCCGCCGTTCGGCGAGAAGGAAGGAAATACCGGCGAAGGTCAGGGCGGCGGGTAAAAGATAATACCCGACACCGAGGAGAAAATCGAAGGCGGAGAAGGCGGCTTTTCCGACGGGTCCGGCAAGGCCGAAGGCGGCGAGCCAAAAAATGGCGGCGAGACAAAGAAGTACTATCCCCCAGATGCTATTCAACACATCGGGATGGATATTTATCGGCGTTTTGGTTTTTACTTCCGGTGCTGTTTTTTTCTTTCCCATGTGTTTGTCGGATTAAATGATGTACCAGGCTTTATTACATCAGTAATTATAGGTATCCGAGGGTAAAAAATCGAGCTTATGCCGAACCGGCCGATAATTCTGCTATCATTATCATGTGATCGATCCATCGATATACAGGGCATATGATGTGAGGGGAAGGTATCCCAAAGAGATGAATGCCGATGCCGCCGGGAAGATAGCGGAGGCGCTCGCCGGGGATTTCTTCAAAAAAGGGTTTTTGGTCGTCGCCCATGACGCGAGGAAAAGCTCTCCGGACCTATATAAAGCCGTCATTAAGGGACTTAAGGGCCGAAGGGTCATAAAGATGGGTCCGGCGACCACGCCGATGTTCTATTATCTGATAGCTTCCAGGAACGCGAGCGGTGGCGTGATGGTGACGGCGTCCCATAATCCGCCGGAATGGAACGGGTTGAAGATAGTCGGCCCGGAAGCGGCTCCGATAAGCGGCTTCGATGTAAAGAAAATAGTTGAAGATGAAGAATGAATTTTTGGAGGAGTATGCCTCTTCCTTGAGAAAAGAAGCGAAATTCAGACGACCGATGAGGATCGTCTTCGATTGT
>Ga0265297_10002546_pt1 | contig 36564 bp, 33 predicted proteins | sample Munlanlwell13791_FD_192502 | JGI IMG/M metagenome (GOLD analysis project Ga0265297, IMG submission 192502) | Leachate microbial communities from a municipal landfill in Southern Ontario, Canada - Leachate well 137-91 | ecosystem: Engineered > Solid waste > Landfill > Unclassified | place... | reverse complement strand
GGAAGCCTTAAATACAGGTGAACATACCATTACAATGACAACCAAAGATTATCAGGGAAAAGAAATTAAGGTAATAAGAAAATTTACAATTGCTAAATCTGGAGAGCAGGTTTTAGGATATGCAACCGGCTCAGCTACACCAACCTTGGCTCCTGTTATTACAGTTACATTGGTGCCGACTATACCGGCTATATTTTCCAGTCCGACCCAATCTCCTCCAGTTAGCGGAGGGAACTTTAATGTTTTGTCGGTAATCAGCGGCGGCCTAATTATTATAGGATTAGGTATAATACTTGCATTTTAACCTTTCTTTTTAATACAATCAAAGTATGGCCATTTTATCGATTTTATCTTCTTTCAATAAAATTAGTTTTATAGCTTTTATTATTACGTTAACTGTTCTTATATATGAGATATCGTTGTTTAACAAAGAAAAAAAAAGAAAATTCGATATTCCCAAATTTCAAGATAAATTAAAACCAAATGAAGAAAATATTAAGGTTCTCAATCAAGAAAAACCAAAACCTCATGTACGACAAAGCAATACTATATTGTATGTTTTAATTTTTTTACTGGTTGTTTTTGCAGTTCTAACATTGTTGGGTTTTTTAAATTTTAAAAGTAGTCAAAAGACAATAAGTTTAGACAATGAACCTATAATTTCTACCAATTCAGTTTCGTCGAAAGGAATTAAAATCTTTAATGAAAACTTTCAACCCATATCTGATAATAAGATTAAAGATTTTAAAGGGAAAAATATAATTATTGGAATAGAAACAATAGAAGACTATGATGTTGATAGGGCCAGAATAAGAGTGAACAAGAATGTTTGGGATACTAATAACATAACGATTAATTTTGATAAAAATAACAGGGTTTTTTATGTAAAATATAATATTAAGGGTTCTGATACACGGCTAAAAATTGAAGGTCAACTGCATTCAATAAATGACGGCTGGTTGGGTGATTAATATGAATAAAAAAAGATCGAAAACAATTACGATAGTTTTAGTAATCATGATTTTTGGTTTGATGGGTACGATTTTTTATATAACCAATATATTAATTACTCCGGATGCTACAAAATCAAAAATTGCCGCCCGTAAATCAAAAGCAGCTGATATTACTTATTCAAAAGATATTAGTCTGAGTTCGTCGTCTAAACTGAATCCAACAAGCGTTGGATGTCCTACTGATGTCAAACAATGCTCTGATGGATCATATGTTTCCAGAATTCCTCCAAATTGTGAATTTGCAGCTTGTGCAGCAATACAACCAGTTCCTATAGCGGATGAAAAAAAACCATGCGCTGATGATATGAAGCAATGTTCTGACGGTTCGAATGTGTTAAGAATTGCCCCAAATTGTGAATTTGCAGCTTGTCCAGAGAAACCAAGCCCTACGGATGAAACTAAACCAGCAGCCACACCAACATTAACAGTTGACCCAACGACAGAACCAAGTCCTACAGACAGAATTCTTGCTGATAATAGTTCTAATTCCCAATCGTCTTCTCAGTCTACATATAATTTGCCTACTTCATCTGATGTTTCTCCTTCAGTTACACCAATGACTTCATTACCGCAAACAGGATTAGTCAATAACAGCATTATTGTTTTTGGCCTTTCCAGTTTACTTCTTTTCTTCGCCTTTCTTTATTAAAGAATCACAGTCGGGTAGATTGTTAATTTGACAGGAAATATATTGATGGAGATTGTCATAGTTGCCTGAAGCGGGAATAAGAACGTACATTCCTTCATATTCATAGTAAGGTGGAACAACAAATGAATCTTCACCTAAAACCACCGATTTTTGCCTTAAATTCTTTTTAAGAATAATATTTCTAAAAAGAATAGCTGTTTGTTGATTGGTTATATCGCGTACGATTAGTTTATCAATTACGCTATATGTTTCGCCTATTTTTTTTAAATCAAAAAATTTAATTTCTTTAAGTAATTTATTTTTAATTGCTTCAATCATTTTTTGTTGTCTTCTGGCTCTGGCAAAATCACTTCCTTCATCTCCTTCTGCATTTCGTGATCTAATAAAATCTAAAGTGGTTTCACCATCCATATGTTGCAAACCCTTTTCAAAAGAAATTGTTTTATAGCGGCAGCGGTATTCCTTATCACCATTACAGAGATCATTTTCATGACCGGTAATCGGAAATTCCTTATCAGTAAATGATTTTTCAACGTTGATATCAATTCCACCTAGAAAATCAATAAGTTTCTTGAATTCATCAAAATCAATGACAACGGCATAATGGATAGGGAAACCAACAACCGAGCTTAGCTCGGCTTTGGCCAAAGTTGATCCTCCACCTATTTTTTTGGCTTCTCCATAAGCATAAGCGCTGTTAATTTTATCTTTCAAAGTACTACTCCAAATATCTCTTGGAATAGCTATGGTCGTTAATTGATTGTTTTTCATATTATAATTTACAACCATTATTGAATCAGAAAGATTTGGGCCATCATGATTTCCGCCGGCTATGCCTAAAAGGACTATATTTACCTGGTTATCGTAAATTTTTAATGAATCCTTGAAAAATAATGCCTTAATAGGAGAAATTTTTAAAGTTTTTTTTAAAAAGTTATAATATGGAGTAAAAAGAATCAATAAAATAACAAAGGGAATAATTAAGATTAAAAAAATTTTTTTCATATTAAACCAAGTTTATTAAAGCGGCAAATTTTTCCGGGTCAAGAGAGACTTTGCCAACTAAAAATCCATTGATGCCATCTATTTTTAAATAATCAATGGCATTTTTTTCATTAACGCTGCCACCATAAATAAAAACCTTATTTTGATCAATCTTTAACTTTTTTTTCATTTCTATTACTTTATCCGCCGGTTCATTCATGCCCGTACCAATAGCATAGATAGGTTCATAAGCGATTATTTTTACGTCATCTGGAATAGGGTCAGATTCGTCTCTAATGCAATAGATAGGTTCAATGCCGTATTTTCTAGCTAAAGCTATTTTTTTGAATAACACCTCGTCTGTATCATTAAAATTTTTTCGTCTTTCACTGTGACCGATAATACTAAAATTCACCAATCCTTTTAGATTTTTAGCTGTTACTTCGCCAGTATAACTTCCTTCCTCATAGACAGATAAATCTTGACTAGCAATGAAAACATTTTTTAAATGAACCGTTTTTTCTTTTAAAAAATAGATAAAAGGATATGAAGGGCAAATAATAATTTTGACGTTATTTTTATTGGTATATTTTTTTATAAAAATCTCAATCCATTCTTTTGCTTCAACAATATTTTTGTTTGTTTTCCAATTGGTTATAAAATATTTCATAGCGTTTTTCTGTTACTATTATATACCATGAAAGAAGATCTATTCAATAAATTAAACGAAAAACAAAAACAAGCTGTTAATTATATGACCGGTCCATCAATCATTTTAGCCGGTGCCGGGAGCGGCAAGACCAGGGTTTTGGTTTACAAAGTAATTAATATAATTAAAAGCAAAAAGGCCCTATCTCATGAAATAGTAATGATTACTTTTACTAATAAGGCTGCTTCTGAAATGAAACGTAGAATAGAGAATGTAAGTTTAGGATTTATTGGTACTTTTCACTCATTTTGTGCCATGATCTTGAGAAGAAACGCTCATCTAATTGGAATCGATAACAGTTTCGTTATTTATGATGATAATGATCAAGAAAATTTGATCAAACAAATTATTAAAGAATATCCGATCAAAAAAAATCCGGCTTCCTATTATCTTAACCGGATTTCTGCGGCAAAAAACAGTTTAATTGGGCCTGACCGCTTCTTAAAAATATTTTCCGATTATAAAGCTGAAGAAACAGCTGAAATTTATAATAAATATCAAAAAAAATTAAAGGAAAATCAAGCTTTTGATTTTGACGATTTAATTATGAAGACGGTTGAATTATTTATGAAGCAGTCTCAAGTCCTGGAAAGATATCAAGACAAATTTAAATTTTTATTGGTAGATGAGTTTCAAGACACTAATTATGCCCAATATGTTTTAACTAGGATTTTAGGAGAGAAATATAAAAATGTAACGGTAGTTGGTGATTTTTCACAAAGTATTTATTCCTGGCGGGGAGCTAATATTCAAAATCTGGAAAGTTTTAAACAAGATTTTCCGGAAACCAAGACTTTTTATCTTGAAGAAAATTATCGTTCTACCCAAAATATTCTTGACTTTGCCCATAAAGTAATCTCTAAAAATCAAACCCATCCTGTTTTGGAGCTTTTTACAAAAAATTTAAAGGGAGAAGAGATTATTTTTCAGGAAGCAAATACAGAACAGGATGAGGCGGTTTTTATTGCCGAAGAAATAGAAAGAAAACTTATAAATCACACATATTCTGATTTTGCCGTTCTTTATCGTACTAATGCCCAATCGCGTATTATCGAAGAAGCGTTTTTGCATTATGGAACACCTTATGTCTTGATTGGCGGGACCAGATTTTATGAAAGAAAAGAAATCAAAGACGTTTTATCCTATTTAAGATTATTGATAAACTCCACCGAATCTGTAAGTGCTGAAAGAATTCAGAAATTAGGTAAGAAACGTTGGCTAGAATTTAAGACTGCCTATGAAGAGTTGAAAGACGAGGCTAAAGAATTAAATACCAATGATTTGATTGAAAAAGTATTTGAAAAAACTCATTATCTTGATTTTTATGATCCGGAAAACGAAGAGGATTATTCCAGACTGGAAAATATTAAAGAGCTAAAATCAGTAGCCTTAAATTTTCCTAAGCTGGAAAATTTTCTGGAGCAGGTGGCTTTGGTTGAATCGGAGTATTTTGAAAAAGAAAAATTAAATAAAAATAAGGAGGGAGTTAAGTTGATGACTTTGCATCAAGCCAAGGGTTTGGAATTTGCAATTGTTTTCATTGTTGGAGTCGAGGAGGGAATACTTCCTCATTCTCGGTCGGTTGAAGATAATTTCCAGCTGGAGGAGGAAAGACGATTATTTTACGTCGGTATTACCCGAGCCAAAGAAAAACTATTTATTACATTTACCAGAAGGAGGTTTATTTTCGGCCGCCGAGGTGAAACAATCAAATCAAGATTTATTGACGATGATTTTGAAGAAAATTTGATGTCCAAAACGTTTTGATATACTTTATTAATGAATGTTCAAAATTTCATTATAGAATCTTTAAAAGAAGCTTCCTTAATTGCTACTAAAAGCTTTGGAAAAGTTATAAGCAAAACAAAAAATAATGATAACAATCAGGTTCTAACTCAAACAGATCTTGATATAGGAAAATTATTAATCAACAGGATTCAAAAAGAATATCCTCAAGATAATATAATTGACGAGGAAACAGGAGTCATAGATAATAAATCATCTCTTACATGGGTAATAGATCCAATTGATGGTACTAGTAATTTCGCAGAGGGATTACCAATGTATGGTGTGATGATCGGTTTATTGGGAGAAAATCAACCAATAGCAGGAGGAGTTGCCCTTCCTTATTTTAATGAAATCTATTTTGCAGAAAAAGGAAAAGGAGCTTTTTGCAATAACGAAAAAATTCAAGTCACCAAGGAAAATGATTTATCAAAAACATTATTGGCTTATGCAATTGATGGTCACAAAGAAAAACCTGAAACAACAATTAGAGAAACTCAACTTTTAGCAGAAATTATTATTAACGTAAGAAATCATAGAAGTAGTAACAGTTGTTTCGATATTATGATGACAGCAAAAGGTAAATATTGTGCGTGGCTGAATAGGACAAGTAAGATCTGGGATAATGTAGCGCCCCAGATTATAATTGAAGAGGCGACCGGGGTTTATACTGATTTCATTGGAAAAAAAATTAATTATTCAGATTCCCTATTAAATTTTAATAAAAACCTTACTGTTTGTGCTTCAAATCCTGTTCTTTATGAAAAACTGCAACAAATAATCAAAAAATACGGATTTAAAGATTAAAAAGAATTGCAGATTATCGAGTAAGAGAATTAAGAAAAAAGTTGACGATGGAAAGTGTTAGGCTAAAAAGAATTGCCCAGCCTAAATTTCTGACGGTAAATCCTGGGACGACGGCACTGACAATAAGAATCATTATTCCATTAATAATAAAAGTAAATATTCCCAAAGTTAAAATATTGATTGGTAGAGTGAGGATGACAAGAACAGGTTTAATTATTGCGTTAATAATGCCAAGAACTAAAGCTACAACAATTGCAGTTAAAAAATTAGCTACTTTTACTCCTGATAAAAGATAAGAAGCAATTAAGACAGCTAAGCCATTAACAACGAGTTTAGCTAATATTTCCATTAATCATATGTTACCAGATTAACGAGTTAACGGGTTAACGAATTCTTTAATTATTTACTCAAAAAGGTTATAATTAGTAGAAATATGAAGACACTAGGCAAAATCGTCAACAGAATTAAAAGCATTTGTCTTGAATTTGAAGTTTTTTTGCTCCATTTGGTTGGTTGTTTTCCTTCCCATCTTGTTAGGCGCTTTTTTTACAGGTTGGCCGGAGTTAAAATAGGACGTGGTTCGACCATTCACACAGGTGCTGTTTTTTATCAGCCAAATAACATTTTAATTGGTAAAGACACAATTATAGGTGAGAAAGCTGTTCTTGATGGCCGGCAAAAATTAACCATAGGTAATCATGTGGCTGTTGCGTCTGAGGTGATGATTTATAATTCTGAACATAATGTTGAGGATGAGAATTTTAAAGCCATAGAAGAACCGGTAAACATCGAAGATTACGTGTTTATTGGTCCAAGAGTCATAATTTTGCCCGGTGTAACTGTCGGAAGGGGAGCAATTATTGGTGCAGGCGCGGTTGTCACTAAAGATGTGCCTTCATATGCGATTGTTGGTGGAATTCCGGCCAAAATAATCGGGGAAAGAAAAAGTAAAAACTTAAACTACAAGCTCGGCCGCCCAAGACTTTTTAGATAAAAAGTTCGATATATCGATATATCGAAATATAAGTTACTTTACAAAATTAATCTGCCGTACCCCGAAGATAGACTGCTTGCCAAGGGCGGTAGACTGATAAAAAATTACCATCAATAAGAGTTTGAGTTCCTCTAGTCACTTTATAGTTAAAACTTGCTTTTCCTCCCCAAGCGGCAAAGTCAATTTGTCTAACTACGCCTTTTTTTAAAGTCGGATCGTCTTGATAAACATCAGGTGGAGGTGGTTGCACATCGTAAAGCACCGGAGTTGATATTTCCGCTTTGCGGCCGTCTTTTTTCCCATAAAATCTAAAATACAAAAGACTATTGTTTTGGTCGACTTCAGTTTCAATCAAAATATCAGTTGGAGTGTCATTTTTGACTCTTAAATCGACAGTTGGACCAAAGACAGTGGCATCTAACCCAGGCTTGCTGTCAGTTTCATAATAACCGACACGATAAGCATGAGCATGACGTTCTACAAAAGGAAGACCTGTATTAAGGGCAGCTCTAAAAAAAGTAGTTGAGACCTGACAGATTCCTCCGCCATCCCCCAATACAGTTTTTCCATCTTTGATAATGTAAGCTTGCTTATAGCCGGTTAACGAAGAAACATCACCCAAAGCTTCATTAAAAGAAAAAACTTTATTTTTAGGAATAAATATGCCATTAAATTTTGAAGCTCCTAAAATCACATTATGGATTCTTTCTGGGATAGAGTGACTGTAATTTGATACTCCTTCTCCAATCAATTCTTCAATCCCAAACTGGTTAGCTTCAGCTAATGTTAATTCAGGTTTAATTACTTCATCTTTTAAAACAATCTTTTTGTCAGAGACTTCATTTTCAAAAGAACTAATAATTTGAGTTATTTCATTGATAAATTCCTCACCTTTTATTTTTTTGCCCAACTCTTCCTGTCTAAAGCTGACGACCCTCCCAGCCTCAAACTTAAACAAAGCATTTTTGGCTGGATACCCATATTGTTCTTCAATCGTCGTTATATAATCGCTTAGATAACTTCGATCATAACTAATGGGAATTGTTATATTGATCATCCTAAGACTAGAAAAGATCAGTAATTGTTCATAAGCTCTTTGTAAAAAATTTTTACTCCTTCCCATTTTAAAAGCCAAATCTGCAGCTCGTGTAGCATCATAACCTAAATTTAATAGTTGTCCGGAAAGAGTAGCTATACCTTGATTTTTGTAAATAATGCTAATTCTTACGTTTTCTAATTTTTGATTTTTCTTGTTCAAATATACAGCAACTTCCTCTTTATTTTTTTGTCCAAAATTGACATTATTAACAGAGACGTTAGGATAGATCTTATCAGTTAAATTTCTATTGTTGAAGGCAAGAATTTCTGCAAAGGCTAAAAGAACAATAATAATAATTAAAAAAAATAGGCGAATGAATTTAAAAAAGAATGGTTTTTCTGCTATCATAATACTATTATATGGATGATAAAATAAATCAGCCGCAAAATCAATCTCCACCTGATCCGAATTCAGAAGTAAGACCTATATTTGAATCAGTGACGGTAGAAGAAGATAAAAATATCACTCCGGAAGAGCTTCCAGCCGATGTCCAGACTCCAAATCAAGAACAAATTAGCCAAGAAGGTCCTCAAATGCCAGCTGATGTTCCTCCGGTCTATGAAGAAAATAAAAATAAATATTTAATCATAGTCGCAGGAGTAATTGTTTTTATTTTGTTTATTTTTTTGCTTGTAAAACTCCTATCAGGAAAAAAGGCAGTACCAAAAGAAGTAAAAATCACCTATTGGGGTTTATGGGAGGAAAAAGAAGCTATTCAGCCTTTGATTCAGGCCTATCAGCAAAAAAACCCGAATGTAAAAATAGATTATCAAAAAAGGTCTCCGAGTGATTATCGAGAAAAACTGATTGCCAGGAGTAAAAATGGCCAAGGTCCTGACATTTTTCGTTTTCACAATACGTGGTTGCCTCAAATTAAAGAAATCGTATCTCCGCTTCCTCAATCAATAATGAGTAATTCTGAATTTGAAAAGACATTTTATAAAATTCACCAAACAGATTTAAAAATTGAAAAATATTATTATGGATTGCCGCTTGAAATTGACGGATTGGTTATGATTTGTAATCTATCTTTATTAAATCAGGCCGGAATTAATCTGCCACCTGTTACTTGGGAAGATGTAATTGATGCAACTTCAAAAATAACCGTTAAAGATAGGTCAGGTCAAATAATTACCGCGGGAATTGCATTGGGAACAACCTCCAACGTCGAACATTTTTCAGATATTTTTGGATTGATGCTGGTACAAAATGGAACAGATTTAAAGAATTTAAATCAAAAAGAAGCCGCCGGTGCTTTGGAAAGCTACAGAAAATTTGCTGAACAACCACAAGGTTTTTGGGACGAATCAATGCCAAATTCAATCGCTGCCTTTATTGAAGGTAAAGTCGCCATGATTATAGCTCCATCGTGGCAAACTTTAGTAATCAAAAATTCTAATCCCGATATTAAAATTAAAGTAGTTCCTGTTCCTTATGTTCCCGGAGGTAAGGCTATATCAATAGCTAATTATTGGGTAGAAGGAGTATCTCGTTATAGTAATAATCAAGAAGAATCATGGAAATTTTTACGTTATTTGGTAGAAAAAGAAAACTTGACAAAGCTTTTCGAAAATCAGAGTAAGACCAGGTTGTTTGGAGAACCTTATTCTCGTATTGATTTGGCGCCAATTTTACTACAAAACGAATATCTTGCCCCGGTTATAAAACAGGCGGATATTTATGTTTCCCTTCCTGTTGTTGCAAGAACATTTGATAATGGTTTGAATGATGAAATAATTAAATATCTGGAAAACGCAATCAACAGTACGGCCCAAGGAGTATCATATGAAGAAGCTTTAAAAACAGCCAAGCAGGGCGTAGACCAAGTTTTTTCCAGATTTAATATCCAATAGAATTAGATAAAATAATATCAACGTATGAAATTTTCTTTTCTTAATAAAAAACCGAATCAAAAAAATAAACTATATTTGGGCTTGCTTCTTAAGGAAAAACAAGCGGTTGTTTTAGTTATGAAAGACGAGGAAAAAAATCTTCATTTAATCGAAAAGGAAAAGCTTAATTATTCAAACAACTGGGAAAATTTGACAGAAGACGTAGACAAGATAGTTTTCCAGCTCGAACAAAAATTAAACACGACTTTTCAAGAAATAATTTTTTTTGTTTACTCTCATTTAATTGATGAGAAAACAAAAGAAATAAAAAAAGATTATTTGATAAAAATAAAAAATTTAATTAAAAATTTGGAATTTAAGCCATTGGGATATATTGAATGCTATGAAGCCGTGGCTACCTATTTTGAAAAAAAAGAAGAATTACCCCTGACAGCCATAATAACAGAGCTTGACGATGGAAAGTTAAGTACATTTGTTTATAAGGGTGGAACTTTAACATTTAATAAAACCGTTGAGCGTACTACAAATTTAACTAAAGATTTTGTCCAGGCGATTGAAGAAGTAAAAGGAAAAATGCTACTGCCTTCTAAAATTATTCTTTATGATTCAAAGGATCTTGACGATGAAGTTACAAAAATACTTACCTATCAATGGCCTGAAGAATTCTTTATACAGCTACCCCGCGTTCATGTTGTTAAAGAAGTGGAAATATTTCAAGGATTGGTTAAGATTTTTGAAAATCAAATAAAAGCGAAAGTATCCCCAACAGATAGAATAACTGAAGAAGATATGGGGAATAAAGAGGTGTTGGGATTTGTAATAGGTAAAGACGTAGTGGAAAATGCTGAGAAAATGACTGAAAATTACGAGAAAAAAATTCCTGAAGTAAAAAAAGGTAAATTAAAAATAAATAATTTATTAGTTACTTTAATAAACAAAATTAAGGCATTTAAATTTAAGGGTAATTTTGGCGGAGTTACAAAAAAACAAGGAAATAAATTTATTATTATTGGATCGGTTCTGATTATTTTTGGTTTATTTTTAAACGAATATTTCTTTCACAAAGCAAGTCTTACTCTTTTTGTTCCTTCAAAAAAAATAAATGATGAAATTACAATCAATAAAAATGATGTTCCAATAGAAGTTTCGACCGTATCTGCGGTTTTAAGCGAAAGTAAGTTGACGACGGGAGAAAAAGAAATAGGTAATAACGCTAAGGGAAGTGTGACTATTCATAATTTTTCAAGTTCGTTAAAAAGCTTTAAAACTAATACTATAGTTGACTCAAACGGTATAAAGTTTGCCTTAGATCAAGATGTAAATGTTGCTTCGGCCAGTAATGTTATAGTAGGATCGAGTCTTGTTAAACAACCGGGAAAGACAAAAATATCAGTTACCGCTGTGGAAATTGGACCTCAAAGCAATATTGAAAAAAACCAACAATTTATTCTAGAAAATTATCCACAGGATACATTTATGGCAATTAATGAAGAAGCAATGACTGGTGGAACAAAAAAAGCAGTAAGAACAGTTTCAAAAAAAGACATAGATGAATTAAAAACACTTATTTTAGAAAAAGGCCTCAAGGAAAATAATTCCAATAATAAAATTAAGGATAAAGTAACGATCATTAACGATTTAACTCAAACTATTTTCAGTGAAGAAAATTTCACTAAAGAAATAGGGGAAGAGGCTGAGACTGTTGGCTTACAGGCGAAAGTAAATTCTGTTTTTTATTATTTTGATAATAAAAAGTTAATTGAATATATAAGAAAAAATTTGACGAAAGAATTAACATCAGGTTTCATTATAGATGAACAAAAAACGAGCTTTAAAATAACTAAAGCCAGGGGGGAAGATGAAGATATAAATGTAAGTTTAAAAATCAACGCGGTTGCCACTAAGGAATTTTCCCAATTAAAGATAATTAATGATATTAAGGGAAAAAGAAGAAGCGATCTTGATAGAATTTTTAAAAACAATTATGAAATAAACGGTTTTAATATAGTCATGAAAGAGCCTTTGCCTTTAATTAATAACTGGCTTCCCTTTTTTCAAAAAAACATTGATTTAAAAATTTCCATCCTCTAAAATTATTGCCTGTGGTTTTGTACAGATATATTAAAGAAAAAAATAGCACAAAAAAAAAGGTAATCAATTATTTTTCTTATATTACTTTAACTATTGGTTCGGTTCTCCTTTTTTGGTCATTTTATCCAATTTTGTCTTTTGAAATATATTCAAGACTTTTTTTAAAAACGCAAATATTTTCTCCAATGCCGGAGACAGACGCGGTGTCTTCTTTAGAAAAAGCTAACTCTATTCTTGGCAGCTATAATGTTTTTTCTAACAACCTTAAGGATTTTACTCAAGTAAATTTATGGTTTCCTACAAAACCCCAAAACATTACTCAGGAAAACCTGCGAGTTAAGAGCTATTCATTATCTATCCCGAAACTTAATATCAAAGAGGCCAAAGTGATTGTCGGTGGTAGCGATTTGACAAAAAGTCTTGTTCAATATTTGCCGGAAACTTTACCTGGTGATTATGGCAATGTAGTTGTGTTTGGACATTCAACCTTGCCTGCAATGTATAATCCTTTAGACTATAAAACAATTTTTACCTTTCTGCCTTCTTTGGAAAAAGGAGATAAAATAATAGCCATAATAGAAGGTGTAGATTATGAATATGAAGTATATGATATGTTTGTGGTTAATCCCGACCAAATTTCTGTATTAGAACAATCACGTGATTCAGCCTATTTAACTTTAATAACTTGTGTTCCCCCAGGAACTTATTGGAAAAGACTTGTTATTAAGGCAAAACTGACCCAGTTACCAGGGGATTGAACTTGATTTATCCTATAATATCTGCTAAAATTTTACGATGAAAAAGAGCTTGGAATTTCTTTTTAAAATATTTCTTTGTGTAATTAATTTCTTCATTTTTATTGGAGAATTAAGCCAAAAAATATTTTTTATTTTATTACGTATATTTAAGTTTATTTTAAGGCCCTTTCAGCTGCTTTTTCCATTTTTATATAAACAAATAATAAGACTATTCTCTTATTTTGGTAAATTGATAGATAAGGGTTTTAAAAAATTAAAAAATAAGTTTTTTTCCTTAGTTTTTAAAATCAAACCTTGTTCTTTTGTTACTTCCCAGGATTTTTTAAATTCCTTGGCTTTAAAATTTAAGTTTTTCATACTGGGCTGTTTAATTACTTTTTTAGTAATTTTTTCATATCAAACTTACCTTTTTTTAAAAACGCTTCCTTCACCTGCTGATATTGGAAAAGTAAATTATCCGCTTTCAACTCATATTCTTGACAGAAAAGGGAAACTTCTTTATGAAATCTTCAGGGATCAGAATCGAACACCAATTTCTCTAAATGATTTACCTAAATATACGATAGAAGCAGCTATATCAATTGAAGATAAGGACTTTTTTCGTCATCAGGGAGTATCTTTATTCGGCGGAATTTTCAGGGCAATAAAAGATATGATTAAAACAAAAAACCTGCAGGGTGGATCAACCATTACTCAGCAACTAGTAAAAAGTGCTCTTTTAACTCCTGAAAGAACGATCAAAAGAAAAATTAAAGAAATAATTTTGGCCTTATGGGCCGAAAAACTATATACGAAAAATCAAATACTGGAAATGTATTTTAATCAGGTTCCTTATGGGGGTTCAGCTTACGGAATTGAAGAAGCCTCAAAAACTTATTTTGGAAAACATGTAAAAGATTTATCTTTATCGGAAGTGGCTTTCTTGGCAGGATTACCACAGGCTCCATCTTTATATTCTCCCTATGTAAATCCAAAGTTAGGAATTCAAAGAAGAAATGAGGTTTTGGAGAAAATGGAAAAATACGGATACATAGATAAAGCTGTTAAACTAAAAGCACAAGGGGAACCATTGATAGTTGTTCAACCTACAACAGCTATTTCTGCCCCACACTTTGTTTTTTATGTTAAATCAAAACTTGAAGAAAAATACGGAATCAAAACAGTGGAAGAAGGGGGACTAAAGGTAATGACAACACTTGATTTGGATATACAGCAAGAAGCGGAAAAAATACTTAAGGAAGAGTTGGAAAAAATCAAAAATTTAAATGTAACTAATGGAGCAATTTTGGTAACTAAACCATCAACAGGAGAAATTTTAGCCATGGTTGGCTCCGTTGATTATTTTGCTCTTCCATATGGAGCTTTTAATGTAACCACCGCCCTTAGGCAACCCGGATCTTCTATAAAACCATTAATGTATTCACTTGCTCTTGAGAAAGGATATACTTCAGCCACAACAATTGATGATGCGCCAGTAGTTTTTTCTATTGAAGGATCAGAATCTTATAAACCAGTTAACTATGATGGCAGTTATCACGGCAGAATTCCACTGCGATATGCTTTGGCAAATTCTTATAATATACCAGCGGTCAAAGTTTTAAATTCTCTTGGGGTTGAAAATTTTATTAACCATGCGGAGAAAATGGGAATAAGTACTTGGACAGATCATTCGCTCTATGGATTGTCACTTACTTTGGGAGGCGGAGAAGTAACCATGACTGATATGGCTCAGGCTTTTGGAGTTTTGGCTAATTCAGGTTATAAAGCGCCATTAAATTATTATGCTCAAATTAACAACAGTAGTAATGAAACGATTTCAAGTCTGAATTCAGTCAAGGCTCCGATTCTTGATGAAGGAATTTCTTATATAATTTCAGATATTTTAGCTGATAGTTTTGCTCGTCAGTGGGCTTTCGGACCAAGATCGGCATTGGAAATTCCCGGTTATAAAGTAGCCGTAAAAACAGGAACAACCAACGACAAAAAAGATAACTGGACAATTGGTTATACTCCTGATTTTTTGGTTACCGTCTGGGTTGGTAATAACGACAATTCGCCAATGAACCCATATTTAAGTTCAGGTATTACCGGAGCTGCTCCCATTTGGAATAGAGTAATGAGCTATCTTTTAAAAACTTATACTGATAAATCAAATTGGTATTCTCGGCCCGATGATGTAGTTGAAAAAAATTGTTATTTTGGCAAACCGGAGTATTTTATTAGTGGAACTGAGAATAAAGTTTCTTGTAGTCAATATCTTTTTAATCAAACGCCAACTCCTACTAAATCTGACTAAATGACCTCTCAACCATTAAGAATTTATTCCTTAAAAATAACCAAGGATGATTAAATATGGTTATTTTTTGCACGGCAATATTCAATAACGGAGGTTTCTCTGTTATTATAATTTCGCCACCGTCATAAATTTTCTTATACTTTTTGACGGCCTCAGTTTTTTTATCGGTTTTAAAAATAATTAAATAATCAGCGTTATCAATGTTCAACTTATATATTCCGGATGTTATAAAGAAATTATACTGACCATTTTTATTGCTTTTAAAGGGATTAATAATACCGCCCAAAACTTCACCAGGTTTTACTATTTTAAATTCGGTCCCATTTTTCTTGTAAAGTACGACATTTATACCGGCAACAGGTTTTAATGTGTCAATATCAAAAACTTGACCATAAGGATCCCATCGTATTACCGTACAGGATTTATTTTCACTGCTATAAATAATACTAGCTTGTTGTTGTCCTCCTTCATTACCGCTTTGTCCTCCTCCGGAAACTTGATTTACTGCAAAAAATATTCTTCCAATATTATCAGTTGTTGCACTTTCCCATTCAAATGTGCCTATATCACCATTGACGTCAGAAGAAATTGGCAAGGTGGCTGTACTTGTGCCATCGGCTTGGTAAAAACCAGAGAATAGATAACCATAGTTGTTTTCCAGATAAGTTTTGTAGTCATTTATTAGAATTTGTTGATCAATGGCGCTATCTCCACTGGTACAAATATTGCCGCTTGTTAGCTGCAGACATTCAAAAATATAGGTTTCCTTATTGGCTAAGGGTTTTGTATCTTCTTTTACGAACAATCTTGCTCTATGGCTTGGATCTCCAAGGCCGGAACAGGTCTGACTTGATGAACACGGCTCTTCATCCAAACATACCCAGCGCTGATCAACTGCGTTTCCTGTTGGAGCAGGTTGACTAGGATCGGGAGTGGCTGTCGGGGCTAAGGTAATTATTTCTGTTGGTTGAACTGTGGTTGGGGTAGGAGTTATGGTAGGAGTTTGAGACGTAGGTGTTCGTGTGGGTTTATCAGAAGGTTCTGGTTCATCAGTAGGTCCAGGTACATCAGTTGGACAGGCTGCACACGTTATTGTATTACTACAATGATTACAGGTTACTGCACATTCGTTTCTGTTTGTCCGTTGGCTATCATCACAAGAAAAACATTCCGGTACACAAAAAGGACCACATTTTCCTGCACTCCACGGATTATATTGGACACAATCTCCGCCCGGATCAATACTACATTCACCGCATCCATCAGTGCCACCACACTCACCATCGCAACCATCAGGAGTAGCTGAACAATTACATGGGCCGCTGTCTGGCCAACCTGAACAATCACTGTGAGTGGCCAGAATATTTTTAACAGGAATAAAAAAAATAAAAAGAAAAAAAATAAATAAAAATAAATTAATTTTTTTTCTCATTTTTTAATTACTTAATAAAATACCAGCTAAAAGACCATTTTCACTAGTTAATTTTATTGCTCTATTTTGAGAATCAAAATTATCTGAGTTAAAACAGCCGTCATCATTGGTATAAAGTTTATATGTTTTGCTATCTAAATTATTCTTAACAGCCTCGGCAATGATTTCATTTTCTCCCTTTTTATATTTATCTGATTTTGTAAGAGTTTTAAGACTGTTGGCAAAAAATGAGCAAACTGTTTTTCCAGCTAAATCATAATTAGGTTCGTAAATCTTTTTGTTAATCCATAAGAATTCTGCAAAATCTAAGAAGTTTTTATCCTTATTTATTCTGTAAAGATCTAAAGAAGCCTCACCTAACGTACAGGTTGATTTTGCATCTATATTTTGTTCTTTAATCAGAATTATTGTGGCTTGATCGAAAAAAAACTCAGCTTTTTTTAATTCTTCTGGTTGTTTGTTAATAAGATATCTGCCGATAAATTCGGAAGCATAATAGCTTGCTTCAAACACATCGCTTTTGATTATTAACGGTCTAATAGTATTTTTGTCTCCCTTAATTATTTTATTTTTTATATTCATTAGATTTGGTAATTTTACAAGACCTAGCTTAATTTGTTTTTCTGCCTCAATTTCCATAGAGGGACGGAGTAGACTATATAAACATATATTTTTAGCATTTTCTTTATCTTGTTGGTTTAACCCCTTTCCATTAATTAAATCAACCATAAGTTTGCAGTTCCAAAAATCATTCTGGATAACGTTTACATTGGTATATGCTTTTAAGTCGCGAATCACTTTGTTTAAGTCATTGTTAGTTTTCCGAAAGCTTTTAAAATAGGACCATATAACTCTTAGGCCGCTGTGATTGGATTCTGTACTTGTACAAACATTTTTTGTATCGCAGTTTTTTTGGAAAAAATAAATTCCTTTAGAATTTCTCATATTTTCGAGACAAGATAAGGTTTTTTTGGCTATTTCTGGTTTATTTAAACCTGCAATGAATGTTTTTTTTATTTCATCTTTTTTGGAGTTTTGATAAATATTACCAGACTCGGTCTTATTAATTTCTGTTCCAATTTTCGTTACAGGCTCGGTAGTCTTATTTGTAGCTTGTTTTTTCCTGGTTAATAATAAAGTTAATAAGATAAGACATAAAAGAAAGAACGATAATATCATAATAATAATTAATTTCTTTTTATTAGTGTTGGTTTCTTCCATTTAATTATAAAATACTATTTTTTTCAATTTTTGAAAATCCTATATTTTTTTGTAGAGTAGTTGGTATGGTAATTGAACCGTCTTTTTGTTGATAATTCTCTAAAATTGCAATCAGGATTCTTGGGGAAGCCAGGGCAGTATTATTTAGAGTAAAACAGTATCTTGTTTCTCCTGTTTTAGTTCTATATTTTATTTTTAATCTTCTTGCCTGAAAGTCTCCCATTAAAGAATTAGACATTGTTTCACCATATTCGTTTCTTGAAGGCATCCAGGTCTCGATATCATATTTTCTGATTTGAGGTTCTCCCATTTCCCCCGTTGACATAAGTAAAACCCTGTAGGGAAGTTTTAAATCCTCAAGTATTTCTTCGGCATTTTTTTGTAATTCATCCTGAAGTTTTTTTCCTTCTTCTATGTCATTTTTAGCTATAATTACTTGTTCTATTTTCCAGAATTCATGTAATCTATAAAGTCCTTTGGTATCTTTTCCATAGGCTCCGGCTTCTTTTCTAAAACAAGGAGATATGGCTACAAATTTTTTAGGTAAATCTTTTTCGTCTAAAATTTCATTACTGTAATAAGCCGTCACCGGAGTTTCAGCCGTTCCAGCTAGATAAGCGTCATCATCATTAAGTTTATAGACTTCTCTTTCGCCCCATGGAAATTGACCGGTTCCAAAAAGAGTAAAACCTTTGACAACTGCAGGTGCAATTAATGGAGTATAACCTTTGTTTATTAGTTTGTTAAAAACACAAAAAAGAAGGGTTAAATGAAGAGCCGCTCCCTGATTTTTTAGAAAACATCCTCTAAAACCGGAAACCTTAGTTCCTCTTTCAAGATCGATAATATCAAGAGATGTTCCTAGCTCAATGTGTGATTTCGGCTGAAAATCAAATTTTGGTATTTCACCCCATTTTTTAATCTCTTTATTGCTGGAAGCATCTTTGCCAATCGGCACTTCATCAAGTGGAATATTGGGAACAAAAGAAACTAAAATGTTTAATTCTTTTTCAGTATTATTTAATGATTCTTCAAGTTTCTTAAGTTCTTCTTTTATTTGTTTACCTCTTGTTCTAATATTTTCATCTACTTTTTGACTGGCTATTTTATTTCTTTCTTCTCGCAGTTTTTGAATCTTTTGAATAAGTTCTCTCTTTTGATTATCAAGAATTAATATTTTTTCCAAATCAATTTCCCGATTTTTATTCTTTGCGGAAACTGCAACTTTTTCTTTATTTTGTTTTATAAAATCTAGTGATAGCATATTAATATAATCATATCAAACTTTCAATCATTTTCATCAATTTTCTTACGGCCTTTAATCGGTGGTTAACTTTTTCATGTTCTTTTTCAGTCAGTTCGTCATAATATTTATTGAATTGATCGACTATAAAAAGAGCTCTAAATGGGTATCCTTTTACTCGCTTATTACTTGGTTTAAGAGCAATACGGCCTTTAATTCTCTCTATTTGGTAAATAATGTTTTTTGTTTCCGGGTTAAAATAACATAAACACACTTCTAAAAAGGCAGTTCTATTGTTTTTATTGTAACTTCGTAGGTTAGAAAGGGTAAAATTAATTAACTCGTCGTCGGTGGATTCTCGTCCTAACCAACGTCGTGATTTGACTCCCGGCTCGTTATTTAAAACCGGAACGATTAATCCTCCATCATCGGCGATTGTCGGCAGATGGGTTACATCAGCATAAAATTTAGCCTTAATTTCAGCATTTGCTTCAAAAGTTTCTCCTGTTTCCTCGGGTTCTTTACTTATTTTTAAATCATTCAGACTTAAAACTTTAGTTTTATTTTTAGAATATTTATTTAGACCAATTTTAAGTTCTGCCAGTTTAGCTTGATTATGGGTAGCAATAAGTAAAGTATTCATTTAACTTTCGATTATAATATATTATGGATTTTTTAACACTTAATTGGAATGAATTACAAACGAAGACATTTAAACTATCGGAAAAAATAAAAAAAGAAAAAATTGATTTGATTGTGGCTATTGCCAGAGGAGGTTTATGTATATCCCATATTCTATCCGACTTTTTAGGAATAAGTATTACTTCATTTACTATTTCCAGTTATGCAGATTTAAAACAAGAAAAAAACCTGAAAATACTTTATAAAATTGATGCAGATTTTCGTAATAAAAAGATTCTTTTGGTAGATGATGTATCTGATACAGGAAAAACATTTATAAGGGGAATTGAATATTTAAAAGAGCTAGGAGCAAAAGAAATTAAAACAGCCTCTCTTTTTATAAAACCTTGGACAAAGTTTCTCCCTGATTTTTATGCAGCCGAAACAAGCTCTTGGATTATTTTCCCCTGTGAAATAAAAGAAACAATAATAGTCTTAGCAAACAAATTTAAAAAAAATGGATTAAATAATAAAGATATTAAGTTAAAATTAAAAAAAATAGGAATTGATAATTTTTTTGTAGATAAATTTTTATAAGCCTAATTCACTATTTATTATCTGCATAGATTTAAGAACAATGTCGACAAATTCTGAAAGTTTTATCCCTAATTTTTCCTCACACATTTTGATTTGTTCTCGATTAACACCAGCAGCAAAATTTTTAGAAGGAAATTTTTTTAAGACTGATTCGACAGAGACAGAAGCAAGTTTTTTATCCGGCATTACCAAAGCAATGGCAACAATTAAACCTGTTAATTCGTCACAGCAAAAGAGTGCCCATTCCATAAGTGAATTAGGTTGACGGAAACCATCATGCTGCCAATTATGGGAAAGAATTGCATTTAATATTTCGTTATCAGTTTCATCTGATTGCTTTAACCATTCGACCATTTTTTTAGCATGATTTGCATGATCGTCTTTTGTTATTTCCCAATCTCCGTCATGAAGTAGTCCAATCAAACCCCACTTTTCAACATTACCATTTAATTTTTCAGCTAATCCTTTCATGGCTGCTTCAACCGCTAAGCAATGTTTGAAGAGATTTTTATTTTTGAGATTTTTATTTAGAATTTCAATCGCCTGTTCCCGTTTTAGCATATTATTAATTAGTCTGATATATCGATATATCGAATTTACTTTAAAGCTTGTTTTAATTTTTTAGTAGCTTCATTAATTCCGAGTTCAAGAATTAAATCGGCGGCTTTTGGACCAAAGTCTTTGCCAGTCAAAGTTTGATAAAATCCCTGAAAGATATCTTTTGGCTTGTAGTTGCCTTTTTTAAGTGTATTAAAAACCACTTCTTGTAATTCTTCCCGATTTGGTTTTTTTAGTTTGGATAAACTGTCGGACAGATCATTCAAAAATTTCTTTTGATTATCATTTAAAACAAAATTATTTACAGGTTCCTTAACGTTATTTTCCTCTTCTTTAATATGATTTTTCAAATAAATTTCAGCACAAACAATTCTTTCTTTTAAAATATTTTTTTCTTCTGTGTTTAGTTTTGTTTTTTTTTGAGCTTCAAAAAACCTAGAGATATCGGTTTTTGTTTTCATCAGATTAACAACGGTTCTAAATCTTGGAAGGAATAGTTTTTGTTTTGGTAACGTTTTAACTTTTGAGAGCTCAATAATTCTAGCAAAATCTTCGGTGACTTCACCCTGTTTTCCTTGCGGAATATTTTTCTCTAACTTCAAGAAATATGCATTTAAACAACGATCATAATCATCAAAAAGATTCAAAATTGTTTCTCCGTACGGATTAAAATCAAGATGAGTATTTATTGGGGTTCTGACAATCAGGAAACGAAAAACATCAGGTGGTAATATTTTAGAAACTTCATGAGCTGAAGAACCAATTCCTTTTGAAGAAGACATTTTTCTACCGCCAATAGTAAACCATTCATAAGGAACTGGATAGGGGACAGGATAATTTAAAACTTCCTGACAAATAGCAGAAGCAATATCGTGAGAACCTCCTTTGGACATATGATCTTTACCAGCTCCTTCAATTGTTATTCCGACTGTTTTCCAGGTGGCCGCCCAATCAACTTTCCATGGAAATTTACCATTGCCATTAAAAGGAGAAATTTTTCCTTCATGGCCGCAGCCTTTGGCCCAAGCAACAGCATGAGGAGAACAACGATAGTAGACCAATTCACCATCCCATTTATAAACTTCAGTTGTGCCGACTTTGCCACAGTTTTCACAAACAACATTTAAAGGATACCAATTCTCTGATTTAGCTGCTTTTGCAATCCTTAGATATATCTCTCTTATTTTTGGTGCATTATCAAGTATTTTTTTTATTACATCATTCATTTTTCCCGAATTATAAAGTTCCGATGACCAAATTATTTTCGGATGACAATTAATTGAATTAAATACCTCAATAAAATCTTTAGCATAATATTCGGCAAAACTTTTATAGCCAGGTTCAGGAGAGGGAATCTTATAAAGAGGCATACCGGCATATTTTTCCCATTTTGAATAATCGAGATAAGAGGGGATGCCATCCATTGGATCATGATCATTAAAAATATAAGTAAATTCTGCTTTAATATTATTTTCAAGCAAAACTTTATAAATTAAATCATGAATAACGACCCCCCTCAAAGAACCAACATGAATACGTCCTGATGGGGTTTTCATATCATCAACCCACTCGCCTTTTAAGCCTTTTTCCTTAATTTTTTTTACTTCCCGATCAACCCAAATCATAGTCAAAAAATATTAATAATTAATATCTAATTCTAATAGAAATTTTTTTAAAATGTAATGAGGTTTACTTAATATCAATAATTTTATAGGAAGATTTTCCAGCTGGGGTAGTTACTTCGACCAAGTCCCCGATTTTTTTATCGATGAGGGCTTGACCAATGGGAGAGGTTGGGGAAACTTTATGATTAGCTGGGTCCGCTTCATATTCGCCTACTAATTTAAAAGTTTCTGATATTTCATTAATTTCAACAACGACTGTTTTTCCTAAAATAATCCTATCATTGCTGACTTGATTTTCGACGACCTCAACATTTTTTAATATTTCCTCAATTTCTAGGATTCTTCCTTCAATAAAGCTAAGTTCTTCTTTAGCTGCTACGTATTCACTGTTTTCTGATAAGTCACCCATAGAGCGGGCCATTTGCAATCTGTCTACAGCCACAGGTCTCTTCGAATCTTTTAAGAGTTTTAGTTCATTTTTCAGGTTTTGATACCCCTCAGTTGTTAGTTGGACTTTTTTCATAAAAAATTAATCCCCTAGTTAACTTGAGTAAGCAGGGGATTGATGTTACAATAAATCTTACAAAAAGGGGAGTAAAAAGTCAAATTTGTCGCCATCGTCTAGCCTGGCCTAGGACGACAGGTTCTCAACCTGTAAATCACCGGTTCGAATCCGGTTGGCGACACAAAATTCTTTTATTGTCCGCATCCGGCGGCTGAAGTATTGTCTGAAGTTGCGGATGCTTCATCTGTTTTAGAAAAAGACATTGCTACTGCGCTTTTAGATAATTCATTTTTACAAAATTCTGGTTTATTTTTATATCCACAGCAAACGATTTCTTTAATTGCATTAGGTATTCTTCCGCCAAAATCATTCTCAGAAACAATTTGTTTATCATTTAATAATAAAGTTGGGGAACTACCTATATTATATTTATTAACTAAGTCAAAATCTGCTTGAGCAAATTTTAAACCGCGGCCAGCATCAATCATGCAATTATTAACTTCATCAATATTAACGCCGCTTTGAGCAAGACAATCAGCTGATTTTCCCTGTTCTTGCATATAGCATGAAACATAAGGCCAGTAATTTGTATTTTGTTCTTCTCGAATACAAATTTGGCGTAAATTTTCTTGAGCTTCTTCATCACCGTGCATTGAGGTAATTTTTCCATTTTCAATGCTGCCGATATATCTTATTTTTAATAAATTATTTAAATCCCCAAGTTCATTAATCGCTATTTTAAAAGTTCTTTGCATTGTTAGTCCGTGCGGGCAATTTGATACGACATAGGCGGATAAATTGGGAGTTTCTGCTTTGTTTAAATCGCTACAGGTTAGTTTTTTTACTGGAACAGAAGTGGGTTGTGCGTCGATAGTTTTTAGTTTAATTCCTGAAGAAAATAAAATATTACCGTCTTTAGTTATGTATGAAGTATATTTTCTAGCGTTTGCACCACTGCCGATACCTAGTTCAAATTCATAAACCCCACTAACATCTTTTAACTTATCGACTGTTACAACGGTTTCTTGATTATTCATTATTTTTTTAACAGCATTGGGAATAATTTCTTTAGTAAATTTACTTGTTTTACCTTGACCAAAAGTTCTAAAAAGAAGAAATAAAAAAATTAAAACTAAAAAAACAATTCCAATCCCCATAATTCTGTTTGAATTATTGTTTATAGAAGTTTCATCATTTTTTTTGTTTTCTTCTGAAGATTTTTTAACGGTTTTCCTTGAGGTTATTTGTTTTTTCATATGTCAAGAATTTAACTAAAATTTTTTATTTTTGTCAAATGATTTTAATCATCTAACGGTAGAACCATTTTTTAAATCAGAATTTACAGGAATAATCATTGCTTTTCCTTCTATATCGGCAGCTAAAACCATTCCATTGGAATATTTATCCATCATTTTTTTTGGTTCAAGATTGGCAACAAAAATAAACTTTTTTCCTAGTATCTCTTCTGCTTTATAAATATCGCCTATTCCAGCCAATATCTCAACTGTTCCATAATCTTCTCCTAAGTCGACTTTCATAGAAATTAAATTTCTTGATCCTTCTACGAAAACAGCTTCTTTTACTTCGCCAATCTTCAAGTCCAGTTTTTGAAAATCCAAAAAAGAAATAACAGGTTTTTTCATATTATTTTGCATAAATACGGTAAATATTGCTGCCGATTTTTTCAGCTTTAAAAATCTCTATTTTTCCTATTTCAGAAATATTTTTAACATGAGGCCCGCCGCAAAACTCTTTAGAATAGTCGCCGATAAAATAAACCTTAACCATATCTGGATATTTTTCCCTGAAAAAAGAGCGGGCCCCGAGTTTGCTTGCTTCTTTTTTAGGTAAGATTTTAAATTCCACCGACAATTTCTGTTTTATTTTGTCATTAACAATAGTTTCAACTTGTTTTATTTGTTCCGGCGTCGGCTTAATCGGACTATAATAATCAAATCTTAATCTTTCAGTCGTAATATTAGAACCTTCTTGTTTTACTTGATTTCCTAAAACGTCAAAAAGTGCCTGATGAAGAAGGTGAGTCGCAGTATGATATTTAATAGTTTGTTCAGATTGATCAGCCAACCCTCCTTTAAATTTGGCAGTGGAGGACGCACGAGACAATTTTTTATGTTTTTCAAATTCATAATAAAATTGTTTTTTATCAATTTTTTGTCCCTGTTCTCTAAAAAGTTCTTCAGTTATTTCTAATGGAAATCCATAGTTTTGGTAAAAATCAAAAGCAGTTTTTCCATCAATCTGCTTTAACTTTTTTATTTCCTTTAATCCTCGATCTAAGCTCTTTCCAAATCGTGTAATTTCTTCATTAACAACTGGAAAGACTACATTACGATGTTCCGATCTGTTTACTTCTTGTTCACCATCGTAAGTTTGCAAAACTCCTCTATCACAAATTGTATCAAAATTTGGAGTTAAACCACCACCAAGTTGGTACATTTTGATTGATGCTCTTCTTAGTAATCTTCGTAATACATAACCTTGTTCTTTATTTGAAGGTTTAACGCCGTTAATTATAAGAAATGTTGCTGCCTTTAAATGGTCGGCAATAACACGAATCATGGGTTGATTTTGCTTCTCTAAATATTTTTTGTTTGTATCTTTTTCAATTTCTTCAATTATGGATTTAAAAACATCACTTTGAAATACATCAGGATTATTGTTTAGGGCTGCTAAAATTCTTTCCAACCCACCGCCAAAATCGACATTTTTATTGGGTAGTGTAGAAAATGAGCCACCGGATTTTTTTTTATATTCCATAAAAACTGAGTTACCGATTTCCAGAAATCTGCCGCACTCGCAATTTGGGTGACATTTTTCACCAAATTTCTTATTATGTTCTACTTGAGTGAATTCATAAAAGACTTCACTGTCAGGTCCACCTGGTTCTCCGGCTGGCATATCTTTTGGTTCTCCAGCTCGCGACCACCAATTCTTGTCTGCACCATATTTAAATATTCTTTCTTCAGGTACTCCAAGTGATTTCCAAATTTCATATGTTTCTTTATCTTCAGGAATTTCTTTAGTACCTCCAAAAACAGAAACAAACAATTTTTCTTTTGGTAACTTTAATTCTTCTGTTAAAAATTGCCAAAACCAAGAGAGTTGTTCTTTTTTAAAATAATCGCCCAAAGACCAATTACCCATCATTTCAAAAAAGGTGGTGTGACGATTATCTCCGACTTCATTAATATCCTGCGATCTAAAACAGGGTTGAATATTAAATAGTTTTTTGCCCATTGGATGCGGTTCACCTAAAAGGTAGGGGACAAGTTGTTGCATGCCGCTGCCGGTAAAAAGAGTGGTTGGATCATTTTGGGGTACTAGGGAAATTGGAGGGACTTCTTTGTGGTCACGTTCTCCCCAAAATTTTTTAAACAATTCTCTTAGTTGGACATGGGTAATAGCCATAATGTAAAATTATAACATGATCTTATAATGGTTATTATGTTAAGATTATGTTTTAAATTTTGAGAGATAAATTCTTAAATGATTTTAAATAGTAAGGACGAAAAAGGGATTCAAGATTTCATTAAAAAAGTAAATATTCCTAAAGAAAAATCTCATAAGGGTCAAAATGGTAGGGTAATGGTTGTCGGAGGATCCTCATTATTTCATGCAGCTTCAATTTGGGCCGCCGAAGTAGCCTCTTATTTTACAGACATAGTCCATTATTCTTCAACTCAAGAGAATAATAAAGTTTTTTTATCACTGAAAAAAAGATTTATTAATGGAATAATAATTCCCCATAAAGAATTAATAAATTATGTTCAAGAAGATGACGCGATTTTAATAGGACCGGGAATGTTACGGGGGAAAATTACGAATTACGAATTACGAATTACGGATTTCAATGATTTATTAAATATAAAAGACGAGGCCGTTTATACTTACTTCTTAACAAAATATTTAATTGAAAATTTTTCGGAGAAGAAGTTTGTGTTTGATGCAGGAGCCTTACAAATGATGGAAAAGGAATGGTTGAATAAAATGAAAGAGCCTCCGATAATTACACCACACCAGGGGGAATTTGAAAGACTTTTTGGAATATCCGTTATTGATAAAAATGAGAACGAAAAAATAAAAATTGTTCATGAGATAGCAGCCAAATATAAAGTAACCATCTTATTAAAAGCAATCGACGATTTTATTTCAGATGGAAAAAATAACTATATTATTAAAGGAGGAAATCAGGGGCTGACAAAGGGAGGGACAGGAGATGTTCTAGCTGGTTTAACTCTGGCTTTTTTTTCTAAAAATATCAATATAGTTTCGGCTGTTTTAGCCTCCTTAGTTTTAAAAAGAACAAGCGATAGGCTTTTTAATAAGTTTGGTTATTGGTATAATATTGATACGTTGATAAAACAAATACCATTAACTTTTAAAGAAATGATTATCGACCTATGAAAAAAGAAACATCAGTAGCAGTTTTTTTAGGAATTTTTTTTGGTCTTATTCTGGGTTTATTTTTGATATTTAAAAATAAACAACAGCAACTAGAAACAACAAAATCCTTGACACCAAAAGCAAAAGTTACTGTAACTGTTATTCCATTAAAAAAAGACAACGTCCAATTTTTTACAATAGAAAAACCTTCTGATGGAATTGTTGTAGACAGCGATAAAATATATATCGAAGGCAAAGCAAGTATCGGATCCACGATTGTGATTCAATCAGCCGTTTCTCAGTTAACCACTAAAGTTACTAAAGATAAATTCAAAATAGAATTCCCGTTGGCTTTAGGTGAAAATATTATTGGTATAACAACTTACCCAAAAGATCCTCAAATTAGACCGGTTGAGAAGAAAATAACAGTTTATTATTTAGATAACCAATTATAAAAATGACAAAGAAATATTTAATTTTAATCGCAATTTTAATTATTAATGTATCTGTGGTTAATCGTTTAGCTATTGCTCAGGAAACGTCTCCTTCACCGACGGTCGAAGTTTCTACAGTAGAAGAACAACAAATAAAGGACTTGAAAGAAAAAATTGCAACTAAAGTAGCAGAAATCAATGAAAAAAATACTAAAGCAATTAGTGGTTATATTACTAATATAAAAGATAAAATAATAAACATAAAAAACGATGATGGCGATTATGAAGTAAAAACCGATGAAACAATAACTAAATATTTTCAAATTTCAGGTAGTAGGACGAGCGAAATTAAGTTACAGACTCTAAAAAAGGGAAATTATATAATAGCCAATGGTTTGGTTAATGACAAAAAAATCGACGCCAATTTTATTTATATCGATGAGGCATACTCAGTTAAGTCAGGTAAAGTGAGTGAAATTAATAATGATGACTATTATATAAAAACAGTTACTTTAGAAAAGGAGACTTATATTCTTGACATAGAGTCCTATACTAAAAAGCAGATGCTTAATATAAAAACGTTGCAACTTGAAACGATCGGATTTTCAAAAATTAAAGAGGGAGATACGATTCATTTTGTAATCAAGAAAACTAGCGAGAAAAATGAGAACAATCGTTTTTCTGCCCAAAAAATTCTAATCATCCCTCAAGAGTTTTTCATCAAGTAAGAGATAAATATTATTTTAAATTATGTTTAATCTTTTCAAGAATTTTTTTAATTACAATAAGCGTGAACTGGAGCGTTACCAAAAAACAGTTGAACAAATTAATGCTTTGGAAGATAAAGCCAGGGTGTTAAAAGATTCTGATTTTGTCAAAGAGACAGAAAAGCTTAAGGTTTTGGCTAGAGGACAAAAAAACAGCGAAGAAGTAATTGCTTGGGGAGCGGCTCTAGTTAGAGAGGCAGCTCGAAGAGTACTGGGAGAGCGGCATTTTGATGTCCAACTGATAGCAGGATTAGCATTAAATGAAGGCAAAATAGCCGAACAAAAAACAGGAGAAGGAAAAACTCTTTCAGCTACCGTACCTTTATATATTAATGCATTAGCCGGTAATGGCGCACATTTAGTTACGGTTAATGATTATTTAGCAAGACGTGATGCCGGATGGATGGGAAAGATTTTTGACTTTCTTGGGTTAACTACCGCGGCTATGATAGCTGATAGCTCTTTTATTTATGATCCTAAATTCATTGATAAGGAAGCTCAAGATTGGCGCTTAGCCAATCTTCGTACTATTTCCAGAAAAGAAGCCTATGAGGCAGACATTACTTACGGTATTAACAGCGAATTTGGATTTGATTATCTAAGAGATAACATGGCTCAAAGTTCACAGGAATTAGTTCAAAGAGGATTTTATTATGCGATAGTTGATGAAGCTGACTCTGTTCTCATTGATGAAGCCAGAACCCCACATATAATTTCCGCTCCTTATGAACAGGATACTTCCAAATATTTTGGCTATGCCAAAATTGTTAAACAACTCGATGAAAAAGACTACATTATTGACGAAAAAATGAGAACAGTTAATTTAACCGAAGGAGGAGTCCTTAAGATAGAATCTTTATTGGGAATTAAAAATATTTATGAAAAAGATTTTGACACTTTATTTCACATAGAAGCTGCTTTAAAGGCCAATGCTTTGTTTAAAGTCGATAAAGATTACATTGTTAAGGATAATGAAGTAATCATAGTCGACGAGTTTACCGGAAGACTTTTGTATGGTAGACGTTTTTCAGAAGGTCTTCATCAGGCGATTGAAGCCAAAGAAGGCGTGTCGATTCAAAAAGAATCAAAAACTCTAGCTACAATTTCCCTACAAAACTATTTTAGAATGTATAAAAAACTGTCTGGTATGACGGGTACGGCTTCTACTGAAGCGGAAGAATTCCATAAAATTTACAAAGCCGATGTTGTTGTTATTCCAACCCACAGAAAAATGGTAAGAAAAGACGAAAGCGATATGATTTACAAAACGGAAAAAGGTAAGTTTGATGCGGTGGCCGATGAAATTGCTAAAAATTATAAATTAGGTCGACCGGTATTGGTTGGAACAACGTCAATAGAAAAAAATGAACATTTATCAAGATTGCTTAATAGTAAAGGAATACCACATGAGGTTTTAAACGCTAAAAATCATTTAAGAGAAGCGGCTATTATCGCTAATGCTGGAAAAAAGAATGCCGTGACAGTCGCTACGAATATGGCCGGGAGAGGTGTTGACATTATTTTAGGTGGACACCGCCGGAAAAGAAAAATGAAAAGGAACTGAAAGAGTGGCAAAAAAATCATGAAGAAGTAGTGGCAGTTGGGGGATTGGTCGTAATCGGAACAGAAAGGCATGAATCAAGAAGAATTGACAATCAGTTACGTGGAAGAGCCGGAAGACAAGGGGATCCTGGAAAATCAGTATTTTTTGTGTCGCTTGAAGATGACTTAATGAGAATATTTGGTGGCGAACAAATATCAAAATTAATGACCTTCTTTAATTTTCCAGTTGATCAACCTTTGACTCATCCGATGGTTTCAAAAGCAATCGAACAAGCACAGGTAAAAGTCGAGGGATTTAATTTTGATATTAGAAAACATTTAGTTGATTTTGATGATGTTTTAAGTCGTCAAAGAGAAATTATTTATTCTCAAAGAAGGAACATCTTAATAAGAGCAGAAAAAGATAAAAGTAAATTTAGAGAAACTATTCTTGATATTTTTGCTGAGGAAATAAACTCCATGATTAATAGTTTTTTCGCCGTTAATGAAAAATTACTCGATAAGGATTTCGATCAATTAAAAAAAGAACTGGATTTAATTGTTGAAATTAATAAGAATGAATTGGATAAACATCATGATCAAAATTCTTTAACTAATTTTGTTCAAAATAAAATTGCCCAGGATTTTTTAAGCCGTGAAAAGAAATTTGGAATAGAACTTTGGCATCATATTGCGAGAATTATTTTTTTAACAACGATTGATAAATATTGGACAGAACATCTGACATCAATAGAGGATTTACGAGAGGGGATAAACCTACGAGGATATGCTCAGCTTGATCCATTGGTAGAATATAAAAATGAAGCCTTCTCCATGTTTGAAAAATTAATGACTGATATTAATTTTGAAATGACAAGAAGACTTTTTAAAACTGAAGTAGAAGCGGCGCCCCAAGAAGAGCAGGCAAAAGAAGGATTAGTTTATAAATCAGCCACGAGTGTTGATCCTTTTTCTCAACAACAACAGCAAAAAAATGAATCCCCTTCTCCTCCTCAATATTTACCGACGTCTAAAAATAATCAAAATCCGTCTCAAGAAGAAATTGGTTTTAAAGTTATAGCTCCGGGAACGACTAGTAGAAAATTAGGCCGAAATGATCCCTGTTGGTGTGGCTCCAGCAAAAAATACAAAAAGTGTCATTATCCAAACTAAACTTTTATTTTTTAAAGAAACGATCGAAGATATTGCCACGTTTTTTTTTAGCGATTGCCTGTTTTAACTCATATATTTTCGGCTGAATAGCGTTAACTCCAAGCTTTATACTTTCTTCTGTTCCTTTATAAGTAAAAAAATGTTTCCAACCGATATCTCCAACTTTAGGAGCGATGATGAAGTCAGCAGTTTTAATATTTTCTAAGGCCAAATTATAACGTAAGATATTAAGACTGTTGTTTGCTATTGAAGATAAAGTTAGTTTTTTTTCCTTATCGTCAAATTGATCGTTTCCGGTCAAGTTGACTGCAATTACAAAATCAGCACCCATTTGTCGGACTACATCAACTGGCACGGGACAGGAAACTCCTCCGTCTATGAGTGTGCGATTGTCAATCCTAACAGGTGCGAACATGAGGGGAATAGTAGTACTGGCTTTAATAGCTGTGCTTACTTTATCTTTTCCAATTATAAATTTTTCTCCGGTATGAAGATCTGTGGCTACGGCTTTAAAGGGAATTTTTAGATCTTTAAAATTAATTTCACCTAAATAATCCTCGATAAATTTTTTAAGCTTTTCACCTTTGATTAATCCGTGTCTGATTGTTGGGTCAAAAAAAAGAGAAATAAATTTTGGCCAATTAGTGGTGAGAGCAAGCTTTTCTATTTCGTAAATGTTTTTTTTAGCAGAATAAAATCCTCCCACCATGGCTCCGATACTTGTTCCGGCAATGAAATCAATAGGAATATTATTTTCTTCCAATACTTTTATTATTCCAATATGAGCCAATCCTTTAGGTCCTCCCCCACCCAGCGCCAATCCAATTTTTGGTCTACTTGATAATAAATTCATATTTAAAACAATCCTATTTGATCATTATTAATTTTTTTGATCTTTTTTTCTACGTCTTTCTTTTTCACCATAGTGCTGCGTTGAAAAAGGCGCTTAGCTAGAGAATACATTTCTAATTTTAATAAAAAATTATTAAATTCCTGATTAAAGCCGACGAACTTGGTTTTACTAAAATCAAGCTCCAGATCGACGTTGCTATCAATTTTAGCCAACTGCTTTGAAATTATAATGTGTTTTTTGCACGCAATCAAAGCTTTTTTTATCTTTTCTTCTTTTATATCATCAAGATGTTTAAGTAAATTTTCCACTGATTGCCATTGATTAATTAATTTGGCTGCGGTTTTGGGACCAATTCCTTTGGCGCCGGAATAGTTGTCAGAAGGATCACCAGCCAATGATTTAAGATCGGGAATTTTTTCCGGTTTCACGCCGAATTTTTCCTCAACTTCATGCTCGTCATATATTTTTGTTTTAGAAAACCCAAGTTGCGGAGTAACAACCAAAATTTTTTCTTTAACTAGTTGAAGAATATCTCTATCTCCGGAAAGTATTAGTACTTTTTTTCCACTATTACTTAATTTATTAGCCACAGTGCCAATAATATCGTCTCCTTCAAAACCATCTTTTTCAACATGAATTATCCTAGCTAAATCTAGGCCCTTTTTAATATAAGGGATCTGTTCTATAAATTCGTCGTCGATTTTTGGCCGGTGAGCTTGGTATTCTTTATAAAGATGATTCCTGAAAGTTGGTTTAGGAGTATCAAAACATATGATTAGATTTTCAGGATGAAAATCAGTTATAGCTTTGGAAAGAATGGAATAAAAACCGTAAACCGCATTAGTTGGAATCCCGTCTTTAGTCTTAAATGGTGGGATGGCATGATAAGCACGATGCATCAGAGCATTGCCATCGATTAAAAGAGTAGTCATACAATTTTTTTACCGACGATTTTTTCAAATTCTTCCTGATCAAGACCTTCTTTCCTTAATAATTCTTCAGCCACTTTATCCAAAACCTGCTTTTTTTGTTTGATTACTTCACAAGCTCGATTATATCCGGCGGTAATAAATTTTTTGGTTTCATCATCAATTTTTGCCATCATTGATTCTGATAATTTATTTTGTTCGTAATAGGATTTACCCCATTCGGTAACATCCATAGTCGGTCCAAAATTAATCGGACCAAGCTCACTCATTCCATATTCAACTACCATGGCTTTGGCGATATTAGTTGCCTGGTCAAGATCATTGGCGGCCCCGGTTGTTATCTCGTTGAATACTATTTCTTCAGCTGCTCTTCCTCCCATCATTACGGCAATTCTTTCGACCAGATTAGTTTTTGTTTCATGCATTTTATCTCTTGCCGGCGGAATAAGGGTAAATCCCAGACTTAAACCTCTTGATACGATAGAAATCCTGTGAACTGGATCTGTATGAGGCATAAAATGCGAAACAACTGCGTGTCCGGCTTCATGATAAGCAGTCAATTTTTTTTCTAAATCCGATTGTAATCTTTTCTTTTCTGGACCTAGTTTAACTTTGGTGGCAGCTTCTTCCAAATCATCCATATTTATTTTGGTTTCAGCTTTAGTTGCCGCATGAATAGCTGCTTCATTAAGCATGTTTTCCAAATCGGCACCGGAAAAACCAACAGTTCTTTTGGCTACTTTAGTCCAATCAACATTGTCGGTAAATGGTTTTCCTCGAGCATGAATTTTTAAGATCTCTTTTCTTCCTTCCAAATCAGGATAATCAACAATAATTCTGCGATCAAATCGACCGGGTCTAAGAAGTGCCGGATCAAGAAGATCTCCACGATTAGTAGCAGCCATAACAATCACTTGTTCATTAGGAGAGAAGCCATCCATTTCCACCAAAATTTGATTTAAAGTTTGTTCTCGTTCATCGTGTGAAGGCATAACTCCAACAGATCTGGCTCTACCAATAGCATCAATTTCATCAATAAAGATGATTGAGGGTGCGCTTTTTTTAGCCGTAGCAAAAAGATCACGGGTTCGAGCAGCTCCAATTCCGACCAGCATTTCCATAAATTCAGATCCGGCAATAGAAAAGAAAGGGACATTGGCTTCTCCAGCAACAGCTTTAGCTAATAAAGTTTTTCCGCTTCCCGAAGGTCCAACCAGCAAAACTCCTTTTGGAGTTCTGGCTCCAAGCTTTTTATATTTTTCCGGGTGCTTAAGGAAGTCAACAATTTCCTTAAGTTCTTCTTTTGCTTCATCAACTCCTGCTACATCGGCAAAAGTTGTTTTAGGCAAATCTTTATTAAAGCGTTTGGCTTTTGATTGACCAAAAGAAAAAACCGAGTCTTGAGCTCCTTTTGCCTGTCTAAAAAGAAAGATAAAAAATGCAACCATCAAAATGGTTGGAATAATATTGCTTAAAAAGTTTATGATTCCATTTGACCCTTGAGTATCTTTGACAGTGACATTTACTTCATTGAGATTAATATTATAATCACGCAGGGTACTTAAAAAGCTATCACTAGTCTCTTTATAAGTAACTGCTAAATTATCATTTTTGTAGTAAACAAGTATTTTGTTGTCGATAACTTCGATTTTATTAACCTTATGAGCTTTTATATCTTCAACCAGTGCAGAAATCGATTTTTCAGGCATTGCTTTTTTTATTTCGCTGGAGAGCGAGTTAATGATGAAGAATAAAAATAAACCAACAAAAAGAATTATAAAAATATTTTTAATGTCGAGATTAAGTTTAAATTCGGCTACTTTTTTACCATTATTTTTTTTATTAGGAGCTTCTATTTTATTAGTTTTCATGAATCCATTTTAGCAGATTTTTTGATAAAATGAAACATCGATCGAAGCTAATTATGGAAAAAATAAGCATATCTGACAAAAAAATAATTAATCGGGTAATTGAAGTTTTGGAAAATGGAGGACTTCTTATTTTTCCTTCAGATACGGTTTATGGTTTATTGACTGATGCTACTAATGAAACTGCTGTTAAAAAACTAATTACTTTCAAAGAAAGATCTGCAGGAAAGGCTATTTCTGTTTTTGTCTCTGATCTGAAAATGGCAAAAGATTATGTCTATATTAATAATAAACAAGAAACAATATTGACAGAACTTTTTCCAGGTCCGTTTACAGCCGTATTGTCAGCGAAACATAAAACGTCAAAATTACTGGAATCGGAAACAGGAACTTTAGGAATAAGAATTCCAAAATATAAATTAATTACAGAAATTGTTAAAAAATTTGGAAAACCGTTGACGGCGACGTCCGCTAATTTATCTAGCAAAAATCCTCATTACAATTCTGTAACTTTGTTAAAAGAATTATCAGAATCAAAAAAACATTTAATTGATCTTATGGTTGATGCCGGTACGCTGTCCAGAAATAAACCCTCGACCGTTATTGATTTAACTGAACCGTCATTAAAAATATTAAGAGAAGGAGATGTAATCCCAAAGCAGAAAAAAGTTGTTATTACCAATTCAGCCGAAGAAACAAAAAAATTTGGCCAACAACTGGTTGAGAAAATAAAAAAAGAAGAAATAAAAAAACCAATTGTTTTAATTATCGAAGGAGACTTAGGAGTTGGGAAGACGGTTTTAATTAAAGGAATTGGTGAGGAGTTTGGGATAAATAATATTATTTCCCCGAGTTATGTTATTTATTATGAATATAAAACTAAAAATCCATTAATTACTAATTTTATCCACTTTGATCTTTACAATATTCAAGACGCCCGAGAATTTAAGCATTTAGGTATTGAAAATTATTTAAAACCAAGAAACCTATTGGCTTTTGAGTGGGGAGAAAAAGCAGGAGAAATAATTGACATGTTGAGAGATAAGGCAAAAATTATTTATGTGAATATGGAATATATAGATAAAAATATCAGAAGAATAAATTGTTTAATTTGAAATAAAATCTAAAGTTTAAAAATTTAATTTTAATAATTTGATATTCATTTTAAATTTTAAATTTAAAATTTAAAATTATTAATATGTCAATTTTGGCTATTGATACCTCATGTGATGAAACTGCGGCTGCCATTGTTGATGGTAGAAAGGTTTTATCCAACGTTATTTATTCCCAGGTTCTGATTCATAAAAAATGGGGTGGGGTAGTGCCGTCGTTGGCTAAGCGAGCACATGAGGAAAGAATTGATTTTGTTATCAACGAGGCAATAAAAAAATTTCAAATTTCAAATTTCAAATTTCAAATTAGCGATATTAACTATATTGCTGTCACCCAGGGTCCTGGATTGGCAGTGGCTTTGGAAGTAGGGATTAAAAAGGCAAAAGAATTAGCTGAAAAATATAATAAAAAATTAATTAGTGTCAATCATCTTGAAGGTCATATTTATTCGCCCTTTGTTCAAAACAGCCAAGGAAATCCCAAACAAGAATTTGAATTTCCTTATCTAGCTTTAGTTGTTTCTGGAGGTCATACAAGTTTGGTAATTTTTAAAGATCATATTAACTATGAAGTTATTGGCGAAACAATTGATGATGCGGCTGGGGAAGCTTTGGACAAGGCAGGGAAAATGATGGGATTGG
>Ga0265297_10002545_pt1 | contig 36592 bp, 42 predicted proteins | sample Munlanlwell13791_FD_192502 | JGI IMG/M metagenome (GOLD analysis project Ga0265297, IMG submission 192502) | Leachate microbial communities from a municipal landfill in Southern Ontario, Canada - Leachate well 137-91 | ecosystem: Engineered > Solid waste > Landfill > Unclassified | place... | reverse complement strand
TCTTAAAGATACGCTTTTGATAGGACAGTTAAGTCTAACATTTTTGGGTTATAATTGCTTTATGAAAAAAATAAAAATAACTAAAGATATTTTGATTGGTGAATTGGTGGAAAACTACCCAAAACTAGCTAAAGTTTTAGTAGAAAATTATGGTTTCCATTGTATTGGTTGTATGGCAGCAGGAATGGAAACGTTGGAACAGGGAGCTGAAGTTCACGGAATGAGTGGAAAAGAAATTGAAAAATTAGTGGAAGATCTTAATACCCGGGTAGAAAAAGTCCAAAAATAAATTTGGTGATAGGAGACATAATAGAGATAATGATGGATTGCCCGTTTATGGGGAGAAAGATAAGTATAAGAATGAGTATAAATCCGTAACGATCAAAGGCTTCTTGCCATTTGACACTAGATTCGGGAGAAAGTAAATTGAGGATTATTTTGGAACCATCGAGAGGAGGAATGGGAATGAGATTAAAAATAAAGAGAGAAATGTTAATCAGAACGAGGAGATAAATAAAAATTGATTGAACATGAAAAATATTGGCGACTAGAGATAATATGAAAGCTAAGAGCAAATTACTGAGTGGACCGGCCAAGGAAACAAAAATCTCATCGCGTTTGGGATGGCGAAAATTAAAAGGGTCGATGACGACTGGTTTGGCCCAACCGATGGTGGGAATTCCGGTAAGAGCGCTGATAAGGGGGAGAAAAATGGTGCCAATAGGATCAGCGTGTCTGAGAGGATTTAAACTGAGACGGCCCATGGATCTAGGGGTGGGATCACCGAGTTTATCAGCCACATAAGCGTGAGAAAACTCATGAATGGTGATGGCAATAATTAGGCTTAAGAACGAAATAATCGAGATTAATATTTCCATATTTCAAAAAAGGGTTGATTTTGATATTATACCTTACTATGAGAACATGTAGTTTATGTAACAAGGGAACAAACATTGGTCGAAACCGATCACATGCCCAAAATCGAACTCCGAGAACATACAAGGCTAATATTCAAAAGGTTAGCTTGTCGATGGGGGATCAAAAAATTAGCGGATATTTTTGTACTAAGTGTTTGAAGAGACTTAAAAAAGAGACTAAAGAACAAAAAACGGCACTTAATTAAGCACCGTCTTTGTTAAACGAGTTAAAAAAATTACTTTCTCTTGGCTTTCTTAGCTTTCTTTTTAACGGTTTTTTTCTTGGCTTTTTTCTTAGTAGCCTTTTTCTTTTTTGCTGGCATAATTTTTTCCTCCTTAAAATAATTAAAAAGGATTTAAAAATTTTGTCAAAAAATGAAAATCCTATCTTTGGGATAAATTTGATTTTTTAAAAGATAATTTTTGATATTTTTTTAGAATTTTTTTTGAAGAAAATGCCTGTTTTGCGGTTTTATTTTAGTTGACAAAAAAATAAATTTTGAAAAAAAATATTTTTTGATTTTAGAAAAAAGGCGTAAGGTAGCAGAAAAACGATTATTCATTAATGATGATATTTTCCAATAAATTTAGAATTGCTATTTAAATTTTGCCTTAAAATAGGATAAATAGTTAATCAATTTAATTGATTAACTTAAAAAATAAGTTGAATGTATTTTGTTTTATTTGCGTTAAAATAGGATAAATGGAGAAATTAAATGATTATCTTGAGGCAAGAAAAGTGGTGTTGCAAGAATCAATGAGAGTGGTTGGAAGAGATCCAAAAAAATATTCAAAAATGGTTTTAGGTTTATGGTTAATGCCTTTAGTTATTAGAGGAACTGAAGTAGCAAAAGACGCTTATTTTTTTATGAGACATATAGATGATGCATTAGATGGCGATTTAGATTTGAAACAGAATCCTTTAATATACATAGAAGACATTAGAAAAGGGGTTGTTAATAGGAATAAGAGTGATAATCCTGTGTGTATTTTAGCCGAGAGGTCTTTGAAAATTTTAGAAAAAAGAAAAAAAGAAGGGGATAATCCAAAAAAAGATTTTTTGGATGGTATTGACGGGATGGTGAAAGATTACAAGAGGATGCAAACCAGGGAAGTTTTGTTGGGAAATGATCTTAGGCAAAATCACATTAGTTCTTTTGGCCCCCATCATAATATTTCTTTAGTAGGAATTGGATCTAACTTAAGATCAAAAGATATTGAAACTTTTTCTTATTGTCAGGGATTGGCTTATGGGATTCAGGATTTTGATACTGATTGGCAGAGAGGGTTGGTAAATATACCAAGAGAGATTTTAGGAATGTCGAGGTTAACAGGCGAACATCGATCTGAAGAAATTAAATCTAACTCAATTGTTAGAGAATGGGTGAACTTTGAGTCAAGTAAAAGTAGAGTAAATTTGGAATATTTCTTAGAAAACATTAATGATTTACCTTACGAGAAATCGGCTAAACTTTTATTAAATTCTTTGAGTAAAAAAGTAGCCAAAATTTTGAAAGATCCTACTTTTTAATTTGGTAATATTTTGATATTTCTGACCAATTGGTAGGTTTCTTACCTTCGATTTGGACTAAGGTTGGGCTAAACATCTTCATTTTTATTTTTTGATTTTGTTGATTGGTAACATAAGTCCAAGCGATGGGCCAAGGATTGAGAGCATTAATGAAGCGATCAATTTTGGCTTGATCCCAGGACCAATTAATTTTGGCGGTATCTTTATTTAGTTTAGGGAAATAGGTTTTTTGAGAGTGATCTTGAATGATGAGAGACTGAGGATTAGAAATATAGTTTTTGAGAACCGATTCTAAATTTTGAGCGGCGAGAGTGAAAGCTTTTTGATAAAAAGTAGTGGATGTTTCGGTGGGTGTTATATCAAAAGGAATTTGGGTAATTATGGGACCGTGGTCGGGGAGAATATCAATTTGGAAAAAAGTGACTGCAGAGGCGGTCTCACCGTTGATGATTTGCCAAGGACCGGGGGTAGCGCCGCGATATTTTGGTAAAGGTGAGGGGTGAATATTGATAATTTTAAATTTGGGGATATCAATCATCTCTTGATCGAAATAAGGAGGGCCAAAGGCAACACAGAGACCGAGGTCGGGATTTAATTCTCTAATTTCTGATTTAAATTTGGAAGTAAATTCTTCAATTTGAAGTAGTTTTAAATTATTTTGTTTAGCAAAGGCAGCAACTGGATTGGGGGTAATTTTTTGATCGCGACCAACTGGTTTGTCTATTTTGGTGATGACGGCGGAAATATTAAAATCAGGAAGAGAAATAAGTTTTTCTAAAATAATGAGAGAATATGAGGAAGAACCAAAAAAGACGATGTTTACCATAAGATCAATTTTAGCTTATAATAGCTTATGAGTAAAATCTTAGTTTATCCAAATGAAATTTTAAGAAATAAAGCAGCCAAAGTAACTAAAGTAGACAAAAAATTATTAAATCAGATAGAAAAATTAAAAAATATTTTGTCGAAAGGTGAAAATGCGGCGGGTTTGGCGGCGCCACAATTAGGAATATCAAAGGAATTTTTTGGAGTGAAAACAAGAGATGGGGTAAAAGTTTTTATTAATCCAAAAATAGAAAAGACTTTTGGGGAGAGAGTTTTTCCAAAATTAATAGGTGAGAATGGAAAAGAAGAAGATTTTTTGGAGGGGTGTTTATCATTTCCAAACTTTTTTGGAACGGTAAAAAGATATTTAAAAATAGAAGTTGAGTGGGGGGAATTAATTGATAAAAAAATTGTTTCAAAAACTGAAGAATTTGTGGGGTTTGAGGCAATTGTTTGGCAGCATGAATTTGATCATTTAATGGGAAAATTGTTTGTAGACTATGTAAAAGAGGAGGAAGGAAAGTTTTACAAAAATGTGGGAAAAGAAATGGTGAAATGGAATATAAATAAGGTTATTTAATTTTTTTTAGTAGTTCTTGGGCATCTGTGTTGGTGGGGGCGTATTTTAAATTTAACAACAAATTTTCTTTGGCGAGATGGTATTTTTTTTGATCAAAGTAAATTTGACCGAGGGCAAAATAGGCGTGGTCGTAATTTGATTTTAACTCAATGGCTTTTTGGTAATAGGGAATAGAATCGTCAATAAGGCCGGCAGAGTTTAAAAATTGAGCAGTAGAAAAATAAAGTTTGGCGTCGGTGGGGGCGAGTTTGGTGGCTTGAAGCATGGATTCGATGGTGGTCTGGAAATATTTAGTATCAAGAGTGGCAAGATAATAGTAATTTTGAGCTCGTTCTTTCCAAAAATTAACATTGGCAGGAGAAATTTGAATTGACTTGTCAGAAAGAGAGATGGCTTCGTTGATATATTTTTCTTCTTTGGTGATGACGGCCATTTTGGCGGCGAGAGAACCACCTTCAATTAAAAAGGTCGGTTCATTGGGAGAGAGAGAAATACTTTGGAAAATTTGTTGATAGGCAATTTCGTATTGATCTTGGCTATTGTTTGATTGGGCCTTGGCATAAAAAATGTCGGCAAAATAGGAAGAAAAAATATTTTTAATAATTATAAGAGAAACAAAAACAAAAAAAGGAATAAAAAAAGTTAAGACTTTATGTTTTTTTAGATTTTTGTTTTGGGGAGTGGAGAGGAGAGCAGGGAGAAGAAAGAAGAACAAAGAGGTAACAACGACGGAAAAACCGGCGGCATTGGTAATAAGGATGGTTAGATAAGAGGTTAAAATAACAGGATTTTTTATTAGATGAAGTAGAACAGCAATAATTAAAATTAGGTAGGTAATAAAGCCAACCAGTCCGGTGGTGGCGAGGAAATTTAAATATTCGTTGTGGGCTTTGTTGTAGAGAAAATCCCACTCTGAGGTAAGATTGTGTTCAATGGGGCGGGTCCAGTAATAAGAATAGGCGAAAGTTTCAACACCTGTTCCGAAGATAGGGAATTTTTTAAAGAGATCTAGACTCCCTTGCCAGACAATTTTGCGGATATCACCAGAAGGAGTAATGTTTAAATTATTAATTTCTAATGTTGAATTTCTGATATCCAATTTTTTAGGGAAAATGAAGTCTTTAATAGGGTTGGTAATGGAAATGGAAAGTATGCCAATAATTAGAAATATAAAAATATTTTTTTTGAAATATTTTTTTTGAAAAAAATTGATTAGGAGAAGAATAAATATGGAAATTAAAGAAGCGAGAATGCCGGATTTGGATTTGGTAAATAAAAGACACAGATAAAAACTTGAAACAAGAAATAATGAATAAAATTTATTAATAAAATTGGTTGAGTTTAAAAATTTATGAATAGAAAAGGGGAGGAGGATGGCAATATAGGCGGCGAGCCAGTTTGGTTGGCCGAGGGTGGAAAAAACTCGGGATTGGACATCTTGAATCCAGATATTTTTGTCGATACCGAAGTGTTCTAATACTCCAAAGACTGATACTAAAAGTGCCGAAAACAGGGAAAAATTAATTATTTTTGATTTGAATTTATCATCAAGATAAGGAATTAATATCCAATAGAGAAGAAGATAAGAAACGATGGAAAGTAGTCCACCATTTAGGCGGGAATAATAACCAAAAACGGAGGTATGAATATCGATGGAGTTAATAGTACAAATAATTTGGGAAATTAAAAACAAAATTAGAGGAATATCAAGAAAAGTTTTTTGGAAAAGAGAGATTTTGCCTCGGATCCAATTGGTAAGGTGGAGGGTAGTTATGATAATAGTTAAAAGATAGACAAAATACATTTTGGGAAGTTCAAAAAGTTCAGAATTGAAAGAGGTAAATAGGAGGGGGGTTATTAAAAATAGGGCGAGGTAAAAGAATTTGATCAATTTTGAGATCATAGATGTAGTTTATCAAGTTTATCAAGTATAATTTTAGAAGATGAATTTATTTGGAATTAAAGAAAAAGTAGTTGATTTGGTTAAATTATTTAGTTGGGATATTGGGGTGGATTTGGGAAGTAATAATACTTTGATCTATTTGAAGGAAAGAGGAATAGTGATAGATGAACCAACCATGTTAGCTCGTCAAAAAAGAAAAAGATGGACAGGGTTGTCGGCTCCAAAAGCTAATGACAAAAGACCGGTGGCTTATGGAAGTAAGGCTAAATCAATGTGGAATAGAGAACCGAGGCAAATTGAGGTAATTAGTCCGATTAAAAATGGAATTATTTCTGACTTGGAAGGGTTGGAGAGTTTAATAGCCTATTATTTGAAGCTAGTTTATGAAATCCCATCAAAATATCCAAAAATTTTTAAACCAAGAGTGATTGTAGGAGTACCGAGTTATATTAATCAAGTTCAGAAAAGGGCGGTAAAATCGGTATTTATAGCGGCCGGGGCAAAAAAAGTGATGTTGGTGGAAGAGGTATTTTGGCGGCAGTGGGATTGAACTTGCCAATGGAAAATTCAAATGGTTTGGTGGTGGTAGATGTTGGTGGAGGAAAAACAGAAGTGAGTGTGGTATCGATGGGTGGAGTGGTGGTGGGAAGAGGAATTAAAACCGCGGGAAGTGATTTGGATAACGCGATTATTAATTATGTGAAGATGAAATATGGAATATTAATAGGTCCAAATAGTGCTGAAAAAATAAAAATCGAAAATAATAATGAGGGTTTGGTACGAGGTAGAGATTTGGAAACTGGGTTGCCAAAAAGTGTGAAATTGACTCAAAATGAAATTAGAGAGGCAATTAGTTTGGAAATTGGGAAAATTGTAAAATTAGTGGCGACAGTACTGGATGAAACTCCTCCAGAATTAATGGAAGATGTTTTGAAAAAAGGAATAGTTTTGGTGGGAAACGGATCAAAAATTAAAGGTTTAGCTGAGGCAATTGAGGCAGAAACAAAAATTTGTGTTAGATTAACTGATGATGCTGGTTTGGCAGTAATTAAAGGTTGTGGTCAATTGATTGAAAACAAAAATTTGTTAAAGCAAATTAGATTGGTTTCAATTTTGAAATGAAATATTGGATATTGAAATTTGGTTTGATTTTGAGTTTGTTAATTTTATTGGTGAATATCTTTGTTTTGAGTATTATAAAAGGGAAATATTACAAAGAAATTGCTAGGGAAAATAAAGTAGTGGAAAGTACCATTCCAGCGCCTAGAGCACAAATTTTGGATAGAAAGGGAAGAGTGGTAGCAAAAAGTGTTTATCAATATTTTAAAGTGGATGATGGTAATAAAATTTATCAAGACTCGGGGGATTTTAGTGGTTACAGATTTGAAGGGAAGGATCTGGCTTATGAAGTAAAAAGACAATATCTATATAGCGAATCGATGTCGATGGTAACGGGATATGTGGGGAAAGTAAGTGATAATGACAAGAAGGAAAAAAGATGTGGAATAAAACTGAGTAGTGATGAAGTGATTGGGCGTGGGGGAGTAGAAAGTTTTTTGGATTGTGAAATTAGAGGGACTGATGGGAGGAGATTGGTAGAGGTAGATGCGTTGGGAAAATATATTAGAGAATTGGGTCGTGAAGAACCAAAGATGAGTAAAGATGTTAGCCTGTCAATTGATGCCTATTGGCAGGAAAAAATTTATAAACTTTTGAATGGAAAGAAAGCGGTAGTGATTATTAGTGAACCAAAAACAGGAAAGATAATAAATTTGGTTTCTAGTCCGGCTTTTGATCCGAATATTTTTTCTTACAATCAAGACAATGAAAAAATACAAAAATATTTGGATGATAGAGAAAATTTTCCGTTGTTAAATCGAGTGATATCGGCGAGGTATCATCCAGGGTCAGTATTTAAAATAGTAATGTCAACGGCCGGGTTGGAAAGTGGAGTGATCGATAAAAATACAGAGATCGAAGATACTGGTGTTTTGAAAGTGGGGGATTATACTTATAAAACTTGGAGTGGGGTATCGGACGGAATGGTAAATATTGTAAAGGCAATAAGAAGGTCGAATGATATCTTTTTTTATAAATTGGGAGAAGCTTTGGGATTGGATAGAATAAAGACTTGGGCGGGTAGATATGGATTTGGAAAAAAGACAGGAATAGAAATTTCAGGGGAAGTTGAAGGATTGGTGCCAGATCAAGATTGGAAAAAACAGGCTAAAGGGGAAAGTTGGTATTTGGGAGATACATATCATTTATCCATAGGACAGGGATTTTTAGATGTAACTCCGCTTCAAGTGAATCAAATGACGAATGTGATTGCAAATAAGGGGGTGAAATGTAAAATGAGTATTTTGAAAGATAATAAAGTTGAATGTAATGACTTAGGAATTAAAGATGAGAATTGGGAAACGATAATTGAAGGGATGAAGGCGGCTTGTAAATCGGGGGGGACTGCGTGGCCACTTTTTAATTTTAAAACTCAAATTGCCTGTAAAACAGGAACAGCGGAAGTAGGTGATGGGAGTAATGATACTCATGCTTGGCTGACAGCTTTTGCACCAGCAGATGATCCGCAAATTTCAATTACGGTGATGGTAGAAAGGGGTGGTGAGGGGTCGGATGTAGCGGCGCCGATTGTGGGAGATATTTTGAAAGAATGGTTTAACGAGCCTGATACCTTAGTACCAAGATACACGGATAAAAAAGTGGTGTCGGAATAAATGTATAATTAAATTAATATGGCAGCTGAATTAATAATTGATGGTAATGTTTGGTCTTCCTGTCCTCACATATCCCCATTTAAAGCATTGTTTCAAATTTTTTTGAATCCATTTTTCTTGATAACACTTGGCCTGTTTTTAGTATTAATATTGATATTTTGTGTCTTAAGATATAAAAAGTCTCGGATCTTTAGAGTGATTATTGGATCTTTGGTGTTGATTGTTTTTGGTTTTTTATTCTTTATATTTTGGGGAATGTTTAAAACACGGACGGGATGTTAATGTCTTTTGGAAGTGTCGGAATAAAAAAAAATAGTTTATTATAAAAGCAGTGAAGATAATGGATTGTTTAGGAACTAAAGATGTTAAATGTAGTGTTATAACACATTGGTATGATTTTTTGGGTAATTATTCGATCAGCCCAATTGTGTTGGTTATATTGGTATTAATTTTGATTTCTTTAATTATTTTATTAATAAAATATAAAGGTTCAAAACTTTTTAAGTTAATCATTTTCTTAATTATCTTAGTAATTATATTTTTTATTTTTGCTCCATTGTTGTGGTGATTAAATTTTTAGCGGCTTGACAAGGAGTGATAACATAGAAGACAATGACTGGTATGCCCAAGACACTATTGATAGTAGAATCTCCCACAAAGGCCAGAACTATAGGTAAGTATTTGGGTAATACTTACAAAGTGGTGGCAACTGTGGGGCATTTGCGTGATTTGCCAAAAAATAAAATGGCAGTAGATTTTGATAATAATTTTGAGATTGAATATGTAATTGATGAGAAAAAGAAAAAAGTGGTTGATGAATTAGTCAAAGAAAGTAAAACAGCAAACAAAATTTTGTTGGCATCTGATCCTGATAGGGAAGGAGAAGCAATTTCGTGGCATGTGAAATGGATTTTGCAAAACAGTAAATCAAAAGTAAAGTCCGATAAAATATCTCGAATAACTTTTCATGAAATTACTAAAGAGGCGGTAGAGGAAGCATTGGAAAAGGCTCGAGATATTGATATGAATTTGGTCAATGCTCAACAGGCTCGGCGAGTATTGGATAGGGTAGTAGGGTATAGTTTATCGCCTGTTTTATGGAAAAAAGTGAGACGGGGTTTGTCTGGAGGAAGAGTCCAATCAGTGGCAGTGAGATTGATTTGTGAGAGAGAAAAAGAAGTTGAGGTTTTTAAAAAAGAAAAATTTTATTCAGTCTTAGTGGAATTTAAAAAGAAGGAAAAGTTTAATGCAGAGTTGATAAAAGTTGGTGGAAAAAGTGTGTATTTGAGTACTAAATTGAAATTATTTGATGGTGATTACACTTATTCAAAATCAATTTTTAAAACTGAAGATGAAGTTAAAAAGTTTATAGAATCGCTGGATAAAGAATTTAGGGTGGAAAAAGTGAGTGGCAAAGAAACTCATCGGACACCATTACCAGCTTTTACCACTTCTAAATTGCAACAGGCGGCAGCTAGACGAATGGGTTGGTCTGGTAAACAGACGATGAGTGTGGCGCAGAAACTTTATGAAAATGGATTGATTAGTTATCACCGGACCGATTCGGTATATTTGTCAGAAAAGGCAATTGCTGATTTTAGAAAATTTATTGAAAAAGAATACGGGGCAAATTATGTGGCTGAAAAAGTGAGAGTTTACAAGAATAATAGTAAAAATGCTCAAGAGGCTCATGAGGCAATCAGACCAACAAATGTATCAATTAAAACCATTGAGGGAGCAGATTCTCGGGAGATAAAACTTTATGAAATGATTTGGAAACGGGCGGTAGCAACTCAAGGAGCGGCAGCAAAAATGCAAAATACAACAGTAAATTTTTCAAACAAGAACGGTCTTTTTCAATCAAAAGGAGTAAGAATGTTGTTCGATGGATTTTTAAAAATCAGTGGAGAAAGATATGAGGACCAGATATTGCCAGAAATAAAAGAGGGAGAGAAATTTTCGTCAAATAAAATTAGTACTGAGGAATCAGAGACTAATCCACCACCACGATATAGTGATGCAAGTTTGGTATCATCTTTAGAAAAACAAGGAATTGGTCGTCCAAGTACTTATGCCCCAATTATTTCAACAATTATTTTTAGACAATATGTGGAAAGAGATGAAGGAAGATTTAAACCAACAGTGTTGGGAAATGCCGCCAATGAATTTTTAGTGAAAAATTTTGAAGATATTTTATCATTGCCTTTTACGGCTGAAATGGAAGAAGATTTGGATAAAATAGCTTTGGGAAAATGGGAATGGAAAGAAGTAATGAAAAAGTTTTGGAAAAGTTTTGAAAAAGAAGTGAAAGAAGCGATTAAAAATGGGGAAAGAGTAAAGGTGGAAACAGAAAAGTTGGGAGAAAAGTGTCCTGAATGTAAAATAGGGGATTTGGTTATTAGATTGGGAAGATTTGGAAAGTTTGTATCATGTGATCGTTTCCCTGAATGTAAATATGCTCGGCCATATCTAGAAGATGCAGGATTTAAATGTCCGACATGTGGAAAGGAAGGAGTGGTGAGACGAACAAAAACTGGAAGAAAATTTTATGGATGTAGTGATTATCCAAACTGTAAGTGGGCGGGTTGGAAAAAACCTTAAATTTTTCTCTTTCCCCAATGTTCTTGAGAAGTGCGGATTAGTTTGTCGCGTTGTTGATTTTTACAAGAGAGTGGTGGAAGAGTAATGGCATAGAAAGGTTGAGTGGTCTCTGAATCGATAGAAAGCTTGCAAATTACTTGGTATTTACCAATTTTAACTAAATCTTCGGGAGGAAAGGTAGGACCGAATTCTTTGGCTAAAACGAAAGCATCTTGATTACCAACAACAAAGGAAATAAGAGAGCCAACGTTGCCCAAAATGGCATCTTGAATAGTTTTGTCGAGTTGGGACATATATTGATTGGCAATAATTAGATTTAGTTTGAATTTGCGAGCTTCGGAAAGAATTTTGATAAAGGCTTCGGTGGCGAAATTTTGGAACTCATCGACATAGAGATAAAAGTCAGCTCGATTTTCGGCTGCTTGAAATACCCGATTCATGGCTGAGAGTTGAATTTGAGTAATTAACATAGCACCGAGGAGGGCGGAATTATCTTCACCAAGACGTCCGGTAGATAAATCAGCGATTAGGATTTTTTTCTGGTCCATAATTTCTTGGATATTTATTTTTGATTTGGCGTGAGCAACGGTATTTCGGATATTACTTGAAGAAATAAATTGACCGACTTTGTTTAAAATAGGTGAGACGGCTTCATTTTGGAACTTTGGATCCATTCGATCAAATTCGTTGACCCAGAAATTTTTGAGAGTTTGGTTGGTAAGTCGGGCAACAACTTGGTTACGATAATTTTTATTAGTTAAAATTTCGACGATGTGAGTAAGATCACTTCCGGGAGTATTGACTAAAGTGAGAACAGCGTTGCGCAGAATGTGTTCAAGCCGAGGTCCCCAAGAAATATTGCCATAAAGTTTTTTGAAAATAGAAAGAACTCCGGAGGCAATCAATTCCTTTTGTGATTCATTTTGGGCTTCTAAAACATTTAGAGGATAAACGTATTCAGGATCAGCAGGGTTGAAATAGCAAACATCGTTGATGCGGTTGGAAGGAACGTAATCGAGTATGGTATTACATAAGTCTCCGTGAGGATCAATAACGGCGACTCCACGGCCTTTGCGAATGTCGTCGATGGCCATATTGGCAATAAGAGTGGTTTTGCCGGTACCGGATTTACCGATGATGTAAGTATGGCGACGGCGGTCTTCGCCTTCTTTGATACCAAAGATGGACTCTTTGTTTCTAAATTCAGTTTTAGCAAAAAAAGTAATTTGATTGCGTCCCTCTTGATCGACTCCATCGGCTATTGGTAAATTTTCGGGAGGATCAGAATATAATTTTTTGCCCCAGGCAATGTTTGGAAGTTTAGTAAGTTTATTGGGAAAATGCCAAATCATAGATAATTCTTCAGTATTGAATATTTGTCCTTTAAGATTAGTAAAAATTTCTCGATTAAAAATTGATTTTAACAATTTCTTTTTTGAGAAAAATTTAGGGGAATAAGTTTTGATGAAATTGCCGCGAGGATTGGTGTAGGCGCCGAAAGAGGAGGAAACAGAAGCAACTAAACCAGGATTATTTGATAAAAGATTGATTTGGGCAAAAATTCCTGGAAATTGAATTTTTTGTTCGAAAATCATTTTGTCGGGATGAGCAGTGCGAATATTTTTTTCTCGATCGACTAAGATACCATTTTGAATGGTGCCAATGATGTTACTTTGCCAATTTTTGGGCGCAGAAGCAAGGACAATCTGGAAAACAAAAAAATCTTTGATGTTGTTTGATCTAGAAAGTGGGGCGAGAACTGAATTGAGAGGATCGGTGTCTTTGAAATCTTTGGTGGTTTTGAGTGGATAACTATAAGATTTGGCAAGTCCAAGTTGAGTAAAATTAATATTTTCAAGCTCGGGGGAGAGATATTCAAGAGTTTCTTTGAGGGCAGCGGTAGAGTATTGAGCCAATATTTGAGACCGGAAAAATTCCATATCAGCAGTAGGGACAATAACATAAAATCTAATTTGTCCTTCTTTTAGGACAATTTCAAGGGAGGAAATAGTCTTCTTTTTACCGGTCAATTTGTCTAAAAAAGATGATTTTGAAAATTGAGTGAAATTTGCGAGCAGGGCAGACATTGACTCAAAAGTGAATTCATTCTCCTGAGGTAGACGGACTTCGAGAATCGTTAGATTGCTGTCGGGCATAGGAATATTTTATCAATAAAATACTTAAAATAGCGAATAAATAAGGTAGACGGCCTATATTATAACTCACGATCGTCTTATATTATAATAATATTGAAATTTAGGTTGAAAATGGTAATATATGTTGTATGGAAAATAAAGAATTTAGATTTTCTGACAAACCGGAGGGGATGATATATGGTTTAAAGTGGAACAGTGAGTTGATGATATCGGAATATTGTTGGATTGAAGACCCATTTAAAAACAGAAAGGATAGTAATGTGTTTGATATTGACGAACTAAGACAAAGATTTAAAAAGCCATCGTTGGGGAAAAATTTTGCTGGTGAATTTTGGGGAGTGGTAATTCCATTTAGAAATAAAAAAGATTAATGAAGGTGTGTTATAATTCTCCAATTAAAAATTCTTAAATTTACGATACGAGAATCCTGGGGTAAAAACCCTGTATCGAAAGTTATTAAATAAGGAGCGTCCCGCAGTTGCGGGATAAAACAAATATATGGCAAAAACAATTGCAAAAACTGTCAACCGAAGTGGAAAATCTTTGGTAAAAAAAGCTTTGGTAGTTAAGGCTAAAAGTGTAAGTAAAATTTCAGCTGAAAATATAAAAAAACTGAATGAGAAGTTAAAACTAGAAAAGGAACTTTTGGAAAAGAAAAAAAACGAAGAGGTAGCTGGTAAATCTGAGGAAAAGAAAGAAATGGTTAAGGAAGACAAAAAATATAGTTTAACTATTGGATTGAAAGATTTATTGAATGCAGGAAGCCATTTGGGACATAAAGTTTCTAAAACTCATCCTAAGGCTCGTGATTTTATTTATGGTCAAAAGGACGGAGTAGAAGTGATGGATTTGGTAAAGACATTGGAATGTTTGGAAAAAGCTTGTAATTTTGTTTACAACCAAAAAAGAAATAGCAAACAAATAGTATTAGTGGGTACCAAGAGACAGGCTCGAGAAATAGTTCGTCGAGTGGCTATGGATGCTGGTGTTCCTTACGTAACTGATCGATGGTTGGGCGGTACTATTACTAATTGGGATCAAATTAAAAAAGATATTAAGAAGTTAAATGATCTTAAAGAGGGAATGGAAAAAGGGAAGTTCACCGAGAATACTAAAAAAGAATTGTCGATGATGAATAAGGAAATTGCCCGATTGGAAAAAATTGTTGGGGGATTGGTAAGTTTAGATAAACTTTTTGATGTTTTGTTTGTAGTTGATGCTGGTTTTGAAAAAACAGCTGTTAAAGAAGCGAAATTAAGAAATGTGAAGACTGTAGCTATAAGTGATACTGATGCTAACCCTTTCAAAGTTGATTTTGCTATTCCAGCAAATGATGATTCGACTAAAAGTGTGGCTTTAATAGTCGAAGAAATTGGTCGAGCTATAAAAGCTGCAGGAACAAAGTAAAATTTCTAATATCTAATTAAAAAATTAAATAAAAATATGGATAATAAAAAAATAATTGAATTAGTTAAGAAAATTCGATTGGAAACTGGACTTGGAATTATGGAAATCAAATCAGCTTTGGAAGAAGCTGATGGTGATGAAGCCAAAGCCAAAGAAATTTTGAAACAAAAAGGATTTAAAAAAGCAGAAACAAAAACTGAGCGCGAAACACATCAAGGAAGAGTGGCTACTTATACCCATACCACTGGTAAAATTGGAGTGATGATTGAGTTGCAGTGTGAAACTGACTTTGTGGCTAAACATGAAGATTTTATTAGTTTAACTAAAGAAATTTGTTTACAAGTGGCAGCCATGAATCCAGAAACAGTGGAAGATTTATTGAAACAAGAATTTGTCAAAGACCCAAGTAAAACTATTGAAGACATGATAAAAACTTTAATAGCTAAGTTTGGTGAAAATATGAAACTAACTAGGTTTGCAAGATTTGAGATATAATTTTGATATATGATAAATTTTTCAGAGACGCGAGTTCGAATGGACAAGATAGTGGCTTTGTTTGTTAATGATATTGCTTCGATTAGAACTGGTCGGGCAACTCCGGGATTAATTGAAAATATTGTGGTAACGGTTTATGGTAGCCAAAAAATGAGATTGATTGAATTGGGATCGATTGGAGTGCCAGATGTGCGAAGTTTGACTTTTCAGCCATGGGATCAGGGATTGATTCGAGAAATTGCCAATGGAATAACAGCGGCCAATACAGGGATGAACCCAGCTATTGATGGTCAAATTATTCGAATGAGTTTACCAATGATGACGATGGAACAAAGAGAAGACTATATAAAACTTTTGGGAAGAAAATTGGAAGCGGCTCGAGTAATGATTCGAGATGCGAGAGGTGATTTTAGAAATGGATTGCAAAGGGCTAAACAAGAAAAGACCGTATCTGAGGATGAATTTAAACGGGATGAAACTGAATTACAAAAAATTACGGATGAATTTATTAAAAAGTTGGAAGATTTGGCTGAAAAAAAAGAAACAGAGATAAGAGGATAATGTTTCTGTTAAAATCAAAACATGGATTTGATAATTTTTGTTTTGGCTCTTTCAGTATTAGTAATGGTTCACGAATGGGGACATTTTATTGCGGCACGAAAAACGGGAGTGAAAGTAGAAGAATTTGGATTGGGTTTGCCGCCAAGAATTATTGGAAAAAAAATAAAGGGGACTATATATAGTTTAAATTGGTTGCCGATTGGGGGATTCTGTAAACTTTATGGGGAGGATGGAGACCCCGCAGTGGCGGGGCAAGTGGTTGATAAGGAAAATTCATTTAATCACAAAAAACCATGGCAAAAATTAATTATAGTGTTGGGTGGAGTGATAATGAATTTGGTTTTGGCAATAGCAATTTTTAGTGTGGTTTATACAATTTTGGGGGTGCCAAAAGAAACAGATAAAGTGAAAATAATCGGAATTTCTCAAGATTCTCCAGCTGAGAAAGCCGGATTGAAAGAAAATGATTGGATAGTAAAAGTCGAGGATAGGGAAATTAAAAAAGCTAATGAATTGATTGAGGAAGTAGCAAAATATAAAGGAAAAAGTGTGGATTTGGTGGTAGGCGAGGATAAAAAAATAATAAAGGTTGAGGTGAGAGAAAATCCACCGGCAGGTGAAGGGGCGATTGGGGTGGCAATTTCAAATTCAGAAATGGAAAAAATACCTTGGTATAGAATAGATAAAGGGGTGGTGGCTGGATTTAAGGAGGCTTATTATTGGGGGAAAATTATCGCTTCTGGGGTTTTTAAAATGGTTGGAGGTTTATTTGTAGGGAATGTTCCAAAAGATGTAAGTGGTCCGATTGGGATGTATGAAGCAACTTCGGCAATAAACAAAAATCAAGGATTGTTGGCGGTGATTCATTTTTTTGGAATTGTATCGGTAAATTTGGCAATTGTTAATGTTTTGCCTTTTCCTGCTTTGGACGGAGGAAGAATTATTTTTGTACTTTATGAAATGATTACTAGGAAGAAAGCTAACCAAAAAGTGGAGACAGTGGTGAATAATATTGGGATGTTGATATTATTGAGCTTAATATTATTGATTACAGTGGGCGATGTAGCCAGGCTTTTGGGTAAATAATACTTTGATATATTGATTCATTTTTTTAAAAGTGTTTTAATTTTTATATTAGAGACATTTTTTTAAAATGAAGAACTTAAAATTAACTGAACAGAGAGGAATTGCTCAAATTTTTATAATGGTGGCTATGTTGATTTTAGCGGTGGCTTTGCCAGTAGCGACAAAGTTGGTACAACAGAGTCAGGAAAATAGAAGTAAAGCGGCAAGTGTGGGAGCTTTTTGTGGTATAGGAGATTGGGGTAAAAAAACATGTAGTGATGATGGGAAGAGTATTTTAGAGTGTACTAAAGCTAGTCCAGCAACAACTGAATGGTCGGTTCAAAAGACTTGTCCAACCGACACAAAATGTTTTGTGGAAATAGATACACCTATGTGTATATCAACTGTAAAAACGGTTTCTGATGCGAATTGTAGTGGTCATGAAAATAGTACTGGTTTTTGTGTTGGAACTACTTATGTAAGATGTGAAGGTGGTAAAGTTGCCTATAAATTGGATAATTCGAGTTCGTGTAATTGTAAGTGTACTGATGGAACACTTTGTAATACATGTAATACTTGGAGTGGTAAAAATTATTTTTGTAGCGGTAATGGTAAGGCTGTAACGACATGTAGTGTTGGTTGTGTTGATGGGTCAAGTGGAGGATGTGCAGCATGTAATTCATCTACTCAAACCGGTTGTGCTAGTGATAAATTTTGTAGTGCATCTTCTACTTGTGAGACAAAGAAAGTAGGTAATAGTTCATGTGCTAAGGCTTGGGAATGTAAAACAAACACCTGTGTTGGTGGAAAATGTACTTGTAGTCCTAGTACATCTGGTTCTTGTTCTAGTGGATATACTTGTGTTGGAAGTACTTGTGAACAAGTGATTTGCACATCCTCGAAATATTCTTGTGATGGTAAAGATAAAAAGAGACTATGCAATAGTACAGGTACAGGGTATATAACACCATCTTTGACATGTTTAAATTGTTCATCAGCTTCAGGAGGGGTAAATTGTGATACGGCTCCAGCACCTGTTAATGGTGGTTGGTCTGCTTGGGGTACTTGCTCAAAAACTTGTGGTGGTGGAACTCAAACTAGAACTTGCACTAATCCAGCACCAGCTAATGGGGGAGCAACTTGTTCTGGATCTTCGAGTCAAACTTGTAATACTCAAGCCTGTACAACAGCTTGTACTGATTCTAATTGGTCGTCAACTTTATCACCAACAACTTGTCCTAGTAGTGGTCAACAAACTAGAACTTGGACTAAAAGTGGGACTTGTAGTGGTGGAGTAACTCATAATCCTACAGAAACTGTTTCTTGTACTTATGTGCCAACTGCCGTTTGTACTTCTGGTCAACAAAAATGTACGGGAACTAATACTTATGTTGTTTGTAGTACTTCTGGTCAATGGGGAACTACAAGTAATACTTGTACTAATAATGGTACTTGTACAAATGGAAATGTTGGATCTAATGTTTGTGTGGCGCCAATTTGTACTTCTTATACAACTACTGAGTGGAGTGCGTGTGTAGATGGTTTTCAAACAAGAACTATCACTGGCGGTGTTCCTACTGGGTGTAGTGGTGGTGCATCTCAGCCAACAACACGTCAAGCTTGTACTGTGGCAGCGACTAAATGGAAAGTAACTAATGGATCTTGTAATACAACTATTGGGAATTGGACTTGTACTCAAACAACTGATGGAACTTTTGATACTGAGGCTAGTTGTATTGCATCAACTGGGTGTGATGTAGAGGATAAATTATTTTTCAGATATTCTTTTGCAGGAATTAAAAAAGGAGCGGCATGTATTTCGAGTTTGGGTAGTATAAATGTTGAATTAGGAAATGTAACTTCTGGGAAGACTGAAATTATGAATGATATTGCTGGTGGAGGTAATGCGGTTGATGGAGTAGTAGATACTGACGGTAATCAGGTATTTGAGGCAAGAATAACGATGATTAATGATGTAAATTTTGCGACAGCTGACAGTCATAATTATGTTAAAGTTAAAGGTCCATTTCATTCTAAGAGAAGATTTTGTGTCAATGGCCAAACAGGTAAAGTAAATAATGATACAGCAGTATGTAATATTAACTTGAAGAGTGGTGTAACTTTTGACTTTACAAAATATGCTTATATTTCAGGAGGTGAATCCGTCTATGGTTTATTGGCTGGGGATGTAAATCGTGATGGAGTGATTAATTCACTTGACTTTTCTTATGTGAAAAATAGATTGAACGCTAGTGCTGATGTTTCTTGTGGCAGAGAGGGTGATTTGAATGCTGATGGAGTAGTTAATAATTTAGATACTGGGTTAATTAAAGTTGCACTGTCATCAAAGGATGATGAATAAAGTTAATAATTTATGTAGAATAATTTATGGAAAATAATAATTTATTGAAATTTTTGATACCAATAATTGCGGTAGTGGTGGTATTTGAAAGTATTGTGTTGGTAACTAATTTAGATAAAGGTTTAAAGACAAATACTAATACTGAAAGCACGACTGAGGCAACTGATTCAGCATCGGTCCAAAATCTGGTTAAAGAAGAGTCGGTGATTGAATTGGTTTTTGCTACGGCTAGTAAGGAAATGAAAGTAGGGAAGAGTTATAAGGTGGAGTTGAATATGATGGGAAAACAAGATTTAATGGTAGACGGGATTGAGACTTATATAAAGTATGACCCAAATTTGGTAACAGTTAGTGGCTTAGTGTTGAGTAGTAAGTTACCTAAAGCAACTATTAGTAAGGTTGATGCCAAAAATGGAATGATTGAAAATGCGGTTTTGATTGACGAAAAGTTGGGGTATAAGGTTGAACAAAATAAAATTAATTTGATTTTGTCTTTCAACGTGGTACCAAAGAAAGAAGGTGAAATTAGTTTTGAAATAAGTAGTGGTAATGGCAATAAAGAATTTGTTACCATGATTGTAGAAAATACTACGAGTAAACAGTTAGTTTTTTCGAGTAATAAATTAGATATTAATGCAATTAAGTAACCAATGAAAAAAACTGCCTTATTTTTTAAATTCTTGTTAATTGCTGTTTTATTCGGTACTGTTGGAGTAAAAGCGGCTGTGGCTGGTCCACATTTAATTATGAGTCCTTCTAGTGGAACATATTCAGTGGATGGTACTTTTAGTGTTACGGTGAAAGTTGATTCAGGAACAGAGACTGTGGGAGGAGTTGACGGAGTTGGAACTTATGATTCAACAAAATTGGAATTAGTGTCGACAACTAAAGCTTCGCCAATGGTGTTTGATGCTACAGATAGTGGAGGTGGGTGTTCAATAAGTACCACGGCGGGTGTGGGTAAATTCAGTTTTAGTTGTTATTCTATTGACGCTTTGTCAGATAAAGTAGTTAATGGAGATTTGGTGGTTTTGAACTTTAAAGCGAAAGCAACAGGAACAGCAGTGGCTGGTTTCACTTGTGCTAGTGGATCGACAACTGATTCGAATATAGTTAAATCTTCAACGGCTACTGATGTAATAGTATGTGGTGAAAATGTTGGCGGTTCTTATACAATTAATTCGTCTGGTGGATCAAGTGATACTACTGCAACTAATACTCCAACACCAACCACAACTTCGTCATCGACGACTATAACTGCATCGGAGTTGCCTAAGACTGGTGATGTAGGGGCAACTTTTGGTTTAATTATTTTTGGATTAGTTAGTTTTGCTTCTGTGGCATTGTTGAAGTTTTTATGAAGAAAAAATTTAATGTAAAAACTTTGGTGATTATGGCGGTTGTTTTGGTGGTGGTGGTATTGGGTGTAATTGCGATAAATTCGATGAAAATTTTTATGACTGGGGCAACTGGTGCAGTTGAACCAAAAGGAGTAATGGCGACTTCGGGAAGTGATGGAAAGTCAGCGACGGTTACTTGGACATCTGATAAAGAATCAATTGCAAAAATAGAGTATGGAACAACAGCGGCTAGCTTAGTTTTAATGACGGCGGAAACTGATTCAACAGCAGACCATAGATTAACTTTGACTTCATTAAGACCTAGTACAACTTATTATTATCGGATTAGGGTAGGAGAGGAAGTTTTTGATAATGGAGGTATTCCATATAACTTTAAGACTAAAGGTGAGGAAGTAACACCAACTTTGACTCCAACGGCGACTCCTTCGGTAGCAGAATGTACGGGGGGGGTTGATTATAATGGTGATGGAATTACAAATTCGTTTGACATAATGAGTTGTCGAAAATCTGTTGGAACTGTTCAAGGAGAGAAAACATCAGTGTGTGAGACTCCAGGTGATTTGAATGTTGACGGAGTGGTGAATAGTTTTGATGTAATTAAGTGTTTACAAGCGCAAAAAAAATAGGTAGAATAGACGAATATTAAACTTTAAGGAGGTGTTACTTTATAATGCCAATTATAGTAGAAAAAAAGAAAGGTGAGTCTAAGGACGATGTTATTGGAAAATTTAGGCGTCTTTGTTTGGAAGAAGATATTACCGAAGAAGTTCGAAAGAGAGCTGCTTATGTAAAACCTTCGGAAGAAAGATATGCTAAAAAGAAAATAATTGTTTGGCGCGATAAATGTCGCCGACGTGCTAAAAATTCGAGAAGACATGATGTTAAAAGATAAATTAAAAAAAGAAAGTATAGAAGCCTTGAAAGCACACGATCAAAAGCGGGTCGATGTTTTAAGGTTTCTAATTTCTTTGATCGATAAAAAAGAAGGTCAATTACCTGTTGGTCAAATGACTGAGGCTGAGGAAATTGGGGTTTTGCGAAAGGAATTAAAAAATAAAGAAGAATCTAAGGAATTTTTTGTGAAAGGAAACAGAACGGATTTAGTGGAGCAATTGGATTATGAAATTGAAGTGGTAAAAAGTTATTTACCACAAGAAATTGGAGAGGATAAAGTGGCTCAAATAGTAGCTGAAGTGATGGCTGAAAAAGGAAATAATTTTGGGTTAGTGATGAAAGAGGTGATGTTTAAATTGAATGGAGCAGTTGATGGAAGTGTGGTGTCAAGAATAGTGAAAGAGAAAATTTCTAATATCTAATGTCTAATATTATATTAATAAATCATCCAAAAAATTGGGGTCTTGATGAGAGTTTGGTTGAAAGGTTGGCAAAAAAAGTTTTGAAAGAAAAAGGGTTTAAAAATAATGTAGAACTGAGTATTGATTTTGTGGGAAGAAAAAAAGCAAAAGAATTGAATATAAATTTTCGAAAAATGAGTTATATACCTCAAGTGTTGGGTTTCCCGATGTCAAAAGAAAAAGATGTTGATGGAAAAATTTATTTAGGAGATATTGTAATTTGTACTCAGAAATTAAAATATGAAGTTAAGTTTCAAAAATCGAATTTAGATACTGTTTTATATAGTTGGCTGGTTCATGGAGTGGAGAATTTGTTGAAGTGATATATTAATGAATATTGTAAAGACATAGCTATTTTGGTTTAATCGTTTGATGTCAGTTTTTCACTTAAAATATAGACCAAGTAAAATTTCTGAACTGGATTTGGTTGATGTAGTAGAGAAGTTAAAAGGTTTTTTAGAGGCAAAAGATATTCCACAGTCATTTTTATTTTCTGGTCCGAAAGGGGCAGGAAAAACATCAGCAGCTAGAATTTTGGCTAGAGCGATTAATTGTGGTGATAGAAAGGACGGCGAACCTTGTGATAAATGTGATAGTTGTAAAGAGATATTGGAAGGAAGAGCTATGGATATTATTGAAATGGATGCAGCCTCGAATCGAGGTATAGAGGATGTTCGGAGTTTAAAAGAAAAGGCTTATTTGATGCCGAGTAAGTTGAAATATAAGGTTTTTATTATTGATGAGGTTCATATGTTGACTAGAGATGCGTTTAACGCACTTTTGAAATTAATTGAGGAACCGCCGAAGCATACTATTTTTATTTTATGCACAACTGATGCTGAGAAAATTCCAGACACAGTAATGTCGAGATTGGTGAGAGTGGATTTTAGAAGAGGGGGTAAAAAAGAATTAAGAAACTCGTTGCAGAAGATTATTAGTGGAGAAAAAATAGATATTGATGAAGAGACGATAGATTTTATTTTAGACCGAAGTGATGGTAGCTTTAGAAATTTACAGAAACATTTCAACGAAATGTTTCTAGTTTTTGGTAAAAAGATAGGTTTGGATGAAGCCAGAAATTTTTATTTAGCCAAGAGTGGTGGTTATAACGAAATTGATTTTGAAAAGGACTTGGGTGAAAAGAACGTTAAAAAGATTCTAGAAAAGTTAGAAAAAATGGCAAGTGATGGAGTAGATTTTTCGAGTTTTAGGGAAAAACTTTTGGAATATTTTTTGAGCAAAATTTTGTTAAATTTTGATGTGGGTGAGGGAGAAAAATCGGTTTTTAGTTTGACAGAATTAGAAAAAATTGTGGATCTTTTGATTAGAGCAGCGAAACAAGAAAAAGAAGTGGAAATTGATCAATTACCACTGGAATTGGTGGTAATTGATTTTATTGGAGAAGAGGGTAAAAAAAAAGTCCTTCGGCAAGCTCAGGATGTTAAAGAAGTTAAGGAGGAAGTTAAATGTGAAGAACCGGTTACGGTTGATGTTACTGGAATAAATTTAGAAAAGATTGAACAATCTTGGGGAAATATATTGTTAGCCATAAAACCGTTTAATCATTCGGTTGAAGCATTTTTGAGAGCAGCGAGACCAATTGATTTTAAGGGAAGAAAGTTAACTTTAGAAGTTTTTTATCCGTTTCATAAAGACAGATTGGAAGAACCGAAGAATAGGAAATTAGTGGAAGAAGGGTTACTTAAAGTTTTAGGGGTGGAATTGGTTTTTGATTGTGTTTTGGGGAAGAGTAAAAAAGAACCGTTGGTTATAAAAAATGATACTCCGGTAGAAAATATTAGTGAACAATTAGTAGAAAATAAGAAAGAGACACAGGATTTGTATGATGTAGCCAAGGATATATTTGGTTGAAAATGCTAAAATGATCAGGCTTATTATTTTTTAATAAATTAAATTATGTTTGATAAAGCCAAAATGTTAGCTCAAGCTTATAAATTAAAAAAAGCGGTTGAGGCGGAGGTAGTAGAGGTTGAGGAGAATGGGATTAAAATTAGTGTGAGTGGAGACCAAAAGATTAAATTTTTGTCGATAAATGGGATGGAAAATAAAATTTTGGTGGATACTATTAATAAAGCAATGAAGAAATCACAAGAAACTGCAGCGAAGAGAATGAAAGATATGGGTGGGCTTGAAGGATTATTTTAATATGGCGGAATTTCCAAAGGGAATTAAAAATTTAATTGCGGCGTTTGAAAGATTACCTGGGATTGGTCCTAAAGGAGCAACTAGATTGGCTTTTTATTTACTTAATACGCCAAAGACTTATGTGGCTGATTTGGCAAGTTGTTTAATAAAGATGAAAGAGGAAATAAAAATTTGTAAGACTTGTTTTTCAGTAAGTGAACAAGATATTTGTTCAATATGTGCAGATTTGAAGCGTAATACTAGGCAAATCTGTGTAGTAGAAAGAGCTATAGATGTGATGGCAATTGAGAATATGGGAGGATTTAAGGGTATTTATCATGTGTTGGGAGGAGTGGTGAATCCGTTGGAGCATGTAAGTCCGGATGATTTAAAAATTGATGAGTTGGTGGAGCGTGTAAAAGAAATATTGTCCCGCAGTGGCGGGACTGCGGATGATCTTGAGATCATCCTTGCAACTAATCCGACTATGGAAGGGGAAGCGACAGCGCTTTATATAAAAAAGAAATTAGACGGGTTAAAAATTAAATTATCGCGAATTGGGAGTGGATTGCCGATTGGAGCAGATTTGGAATATGCGGATCAAGCAACCTTGAGCAGGGCATTGGATGGGAGAAGGGATATATAATGAATTATGGTGAATCAAATAATTAAAGGATTTGGACAGGGATTGAAAAAATTAGGGGAAGAGACAGTAGAGAAATTAGGAGAAGAAGGGCAAAAAATATTGGAAAGTACAATTACAGGTAAGGAATTGTTGGGTTTGGATGGAGGGGTGAATGAAGAAGAAATTGCCAAGAAGAAACAGGAAGATGAAATTAGAAAACAAAAAGAGATTTCTGAGGTTAAATCTCAAATATCAGGACGAGATGTTGAAGGAGAAATGGAAAAGATAAGAAAACAAAGAGAAGATGAAGAAAAACAAAAAGAAGAAGTTTTTTTAGAAAATTTAAAAAGACAGAGGGAAGCCGAAAGACAGCAAGAAATGGCAAATAATGATTTAATGATGGAATCGAGTAATCCATCAAAACAAAAAAAATCTCGAGGAAGTGCCTTTGTACATAAGAAAAAGCAACAACCAGATCAATCCCAAATGTCGCAAACAAGCGAATTTAAGGGTGGTAAAATCGATTAGACATGAAACTTTATAATACACTCACTAGAACAAAAGAAGAATTGAAGCCGATTAAGGGAAAAGAAGTGGGGATTTATTCTTGTGGTCCAACGGTTTATTCTAGTCCTCACATAGGGAATATGTATGCTTATGTGTGTTGGGATGTGTTGGTGCGAACACTAAGATATTTAGGTTATGAGCCTAAACAAGTAGTAAATATTACAGATGTGGGACACTTAACAAGTGATGCAGATAGTGGAGAGGATAAAATGGAGAAAGGATCCAAAAAAGAGGGTTTGACAGTTTGGGAGATTGCTAAAAAATATGAAGATGAATTTTTAGAAAATTTGAAGGATTTGAATATAGAAAGCCCATGGATTATGCCTAAAGCTACGGATAATATTCAAGAGCAAATTGACTTGATTAAAGAAATTGAAAAAAATGGATTTACTTATAAAACAACGGATGGGGTTTATTTTGATACTTTGAGATTTAGTGATTATGGCAAATTTGCCAATTTAAATTTGGAAAAAATAAGAGAGGGGGCTAGGGTTGAGAAAAATGAAGAAAAGAAAAGTCCACAGGACTTTGCTTTGTGGAAATTTTCTCCAAAAAATGAAAAGAGACAAATGGAGTGGGAGTCCCCTTGGGGAGTAGGTTTTCCAGGGTGGCATATTGAGTGTACGGCGATGTCGACAAAATATTTGGGTGAGACTTTTGATATTCATACTGGTGGTGAAGATCATATTAATGTCCATCATACGAATGAAATTGCCCAAGCATGGGGTGCTTTTGGACATAATACTGCTAGAGTTTGGATGCATAATGCTTTTATTACTTTTGGAAGATCAAAAATTAGTAAGTCGAGTGGGGGTTTATATACAGTAAAAGATTTGATGGAAATGGGTTTTGACCCAATGGCTTATAGATATTTAGTTTTAGGGTCGCATTATCGAAAAGGGATGGAATTCTCATTAGAGAACTTGAAAGCGGCAGAAACAGCGTTAAATAAATTGCGGAGTTATAAAGTTTCTAGTTTTGATAAAATTAACCAGACTTTCAAACAAGAATTTATTGAGGCGGTTTCAAACGATTTGGCGATGCCAGAGGCTTTGGCTGTAGTTTGGAAATTGATGAAGTCTGATATAGATTCTCAAGAAAAATGGGCAACTTTGTTAGATTTTGATAGAGTGTTAGGATTAAATTTGGATAAAGAAATAATTGAGGAAGAGATTCCTGGAGAAGTAAATAAATTAATAGAGGAGAGGCAAGAAGCGAGAAAAAATAAAAATTGGGCGGAATCGGACAGGTTGAGGGATTTGATTAAAGAAAAGGGTTATATGGTTGAAGATTTGGAAAAAAGTTGTAAAATTATAAAAATTAAATAATTGTAAATGTTGGCTTGCCATGGTAAGCTATTGAGTTCATGAAAGGAAAAAAATATCAATACCAACTAATCGTTGTTTTGAATCCAAAAACCGAAGAAAAAGAAAAGGTTTTGAAGAAAGCAACTGATTGGTTAGAAAACAACAAAATTGAAGTTAGTCAGGACCATATGGGCCTTAAAGATCTAGCTTATGAAATTAGTAAAGAATCTAAGGGAGATTTTTGGATTATGGACTTGACTTCAGAATCACCTTTGAAAATGAAAGAATTAAATCTTTTATTAAACCGAGAATCTAATATTATTAGATATTTAATATTGAAAAAGGAGTAAAGAATATGCCTAGTCGATGTCTTAATAGGGTAATGTTAATCGGTAATTTAACTCGTGACCCAGAGTTAAGATATACCCCAGGTGGTATGGCGGTAGCCTCTTTTGGTTTGGCTACTAATCGTGTTTGGGTAACTAAACAAGGAGAAAGAAAAGAAGATGCTCAATTTCACCGAATTGTAGCTTGGAATAAGTTAGCTGAACTTTGTTCACAACTTTTGTCCAAAGGACGAAGAGTTTATGTTGATGGTCGAATTCAATATCGAGAATTCACTGATGCTGAGAATAATAAAAAACAAATTTCAGAAATCGTGATTGACGATATGATTATTTTAGATAATAAAGGGAATAGTGGTGATCACATGGCAACTACTAATAATAATGAACCTGACTTGGCAGCTGCTCCGGCAGATGAGGTTGTCGCAACCGAGAGTGGTAATATTGAAGATATTGTCATTCCAGATGATATTGGTGAGCCAGAAGCTGCCAAAAAAGAGGAAATGCCATTTTAATAAAAATTTATGATTAAAAAATCTAAAAAAGACAGTTTATTGATAGCAAAAAGAAAAGGCCGAGAAAAGGGTTGTTTTTTTTGTAAATCGAAAACTGATCCAAAATGGCAAGACTATGAGAAATTTGGTGAATTTTTGTCACCAAGAAGCCGAATTTTAGGAGCCCAATTTAGTGGCGTTTGTGCAAAACACCAAAGAAAGTTGGTGAAGGCGATTAAACAAGCTCGACATTTGGCTTTGATTCCATTTGTAACCCAATAAAAACCCTACCCTAACCCTTCCCTTGACAGGGCAGGGAAAGATTTTGATTTTTTTAAACCCCGCATTGGCGGGGTTTTTGGTTATAATTAATAATAATGAGATCAAAGATAAAAGCGAAATGGATTATAAAATTGCCAAGTGGGGCTAAAATTTTAGTAAAGATGGGGGATACTGTTGGAATAATGGAAAAATTGGCCGAAGTTGAATCAAAAAAGATTGAATCGTTTAATTTTTCTCAATTTTTGGGTAAATTGGATGCCGGAAAACTAGCAGAATTGAATCAAAAATTTAGAAACAATTGGGTAAATAGTGGGGAGTTAATGTGTTTGGTAGGGGGAATATTTCCTAATAAAATTTGCTTTCCGATGAGTGGAAATTTTTTGGAAATTGATGAATTTGGAAATTTAAAAATTGAAAAAACTGATGAAGAAAAGAAAGATGTTTTATCGCCAGTTGAAGCAAAGGTGATAAAAATTGAAGATGATAAAATAACTCTGGAATTTGGAGCCAAAGAATTTAAAGGGACAGGTTTAGTGGAAGGTAAAGCCTGGGGAGAGGGTGAAATTAGAATAATTAATGATGTTAAAGAACTTAATTCGCAATTGAAGGGAAGTATTTTGTTTACAAATAATTTGGACAAAACTTTTTTACTTAAAGCTGAAGTGATTGGGATAACAGCGGTTGTGGCTAATATTGACGGCGAAGTAGATACAGAATTGCCGATATTGAAATTGGAAGAAGGTGAGTGGAAGGAATTGGTTGATGACTTAAAAAATAAAAAAGAAAAGATGTTAATAAATTCTCGTTTGGGAAGGTTATTGTTGGTGGTAGAATAAATGATGCGTTTAAGAAATATTCGAAATTTAGCTTTAGGTTTAGCTTTGTTGGCAGTAGTTTCGTTGATAAGTTTTAGAATCGGTCAAGGAAATAAAATTAGTTTAGTGGGTGAATCAAATGGGGTTAATGGTACATTGATGGATCAGGTAAAAACAAAATTGAAGGGCAGTTTTTTGGAAAAAGATAACATGGATGAAAAAACTATGGGTTATGGAGCGATTCAAGGAATGGTAGCGGCATTGGGTGATCCATACACAGTATTCTTGCCTCCGGAAGATAATAAGAGCACTAATGAAGATTTAGCGGGGGAGTTTGGTGGAGTAGGAATATCTTTGGGATATAAAGATAAAACCTTGGCGGTGGTGTCGCCGGTGGCAAAAAGTCCAGCAGAGAAAGCGGGAATAAGGACTGGTGATTTGATTTTGAAGATTACAGACAAGGAAAAAAATATTGATAAGGATACTACTGGAATTGCTTTGGACGAGGCAGTATCCCTAATTAGGGGAAAGGTTGGGACAGAAGTAACTTTGAAAATGTATCGTGAAGGGAAGCCTGATACCTACGATGTTGTTTTGAAACGAGATAATATTGTGGTTCCCAGTATTGAAATAGAATGGAAAATGGTAAATGGTAAAAATGTAGCTTGGATAAAATTATATAAATTTAGTGAACAATTATTTACTCAATGGCCAAAAATTGTAGATGAAATAAAAAATAGGAGTACCGATAAAAACTATGGGGGAATTGTGTTGGATTTGAGAAATAATCCTGGTGGTTATTTGCAAGCTAGTGTTTTGATAGCATCTGATTTTGTAAAAGATGGAGTTATAGTTAAACAACAATCAAGTGGTGGGAGTGTGGAAACTTATGAAGTAGATAAGTCGAGAGGAAAATTATTAGATGATAAATTAGTAATTTTAGTAAATGGGGGAAGTGCCTCAGCATCGGAGATTTTGGCGGGAGCTTTGAAAGATTATAATAGAGGAAAACTGATAGGAGAAAAGACTTTTGGTAAGGGAACAGTACAACAGCCGGAGGATTTTAGTGATGGCAGTGGGCTTCATGTAACGGTGGCAAAATGGTTATTGCCAAATGGAGCAAATATCCATAAGGTTGGAATAACTCCTGATGTGGAAGTAAAGAGTAGTGATGATCTTAAAAAGGACTTGCAACTGGATAAAGCAATTGAAGAATTATTGAAATAATAATGAAAAATAAAAAAGGGATTTTGATAGGATTGATTTTGGGGATGGTGATTATGGGATTGGTTTATCAGGTTAATTTTCTTTTTAAAAAAAAGACAATAGTTGAAACTAGGACGGAAATTATAGATGAAGAATCGATAGCAACTAAGGTGGTGGAGAGGGCAACTCCAAGTGTAGTAACTGTATCGATGGCTAAAAATATGAGTGATACTTTTAATTCAAATCCGGCGAATGTAGAACAAGATATTGGAACGGGTTTTATCATTAGTAATGATGGATTAATTGTAACTAATAAACATGTAGTTGCCGATTTACAGGCAAAATATAAAGTAGTGATTGGTAAAGATGAAACAGCTGAAGTAGTGAATATTTACCGAGATCCGGTAAATGATTTGGCAATTTTGAAAGTTGACAAAAACGGTTTGACTCCAGTAGTTTTGGGAGATTCGGATAAATTGAAGGCTGGTCAAACAGTAATTGCTATTGGAACGGCGTTGGGAGAATTTAGATCGACAGTAACTAAAGGAGTAATTTCGGGTTTGGGAAGAGGAATAACGGCGGGAAATGTAACTGGAGCAGAAAAACTTGATGACGTGATTCAAGTAGATGCAGCCATAAATTTGGGAAATTCTGGTGGTCCGCTGTTTAATTCGAGTGGTGAGGTAATTGGGGTAAATGTGGCGGTAAGTTCAAATGGTCAGAGTATTGGATTTGCATTGCCGATAAATATTGTGAAACAATCGGTGGATAATTTTAGAAATACGGGTGAATTTGATAGGTCATATTTGGGGGTTGCCTACAAGATAGTTACAAAACAGTTGGCTGAGGCTAATAAAATTCCAGTAGGGAATTATGTTCAACTGGTGATGAGTGGAAGTCCAGCAGAGAAAGCGGGAATTAAAGAAGGGGATATAATTATTGAAATTGATGGACAAAAAATTACTGATGATAATAAAGTTTCTCTAGCAAAAGTGGTTAATCAAAAAAAGATAGGGGATGTTATGAAGGTTAAATATGTAAGAAGCGGAGCGGAATTTGAAGTAGAGGTTAGATTAGAAAAGAAAAATTAATTTTCTTTTTTGTCGTCTAAAACAGTCAGTTCGAGAAGTAAATCGTCGAGATAGCCGGCCATGATTTGATCAAGATTGTTGAAAGATTTTTCGATACGGTGATCTTTGACTTGATTACGAGGATAGTTGTAAGTGCGGATTTTGTCAGCGCGAGTTGATTGACTGATATTGGAACGACCGCCAGCGACTTGAGCAGCTCTTTTTTCTTCTTCCATTTGCCATAATTTGTTTTGTAAAAGTTTTAGAGCAATTTCTCGGTTTTGTTGTTGATAACGTTCAGTGCGAACATCGAACATAAGCCCAGTGGGTTTGTGAACTAAATGAACTGCAGTGGAAACTTTGTTAACATTTTGACCACCATTGCCCCCGGCACGACAAGCGGTGATAGTAACATCTTCCATTCTAAAATTAATATCCTTAGAGTCGATTTGGGGCATGACAGCAATTGAGGCAGTTGAAGTCTGAAGTCGACCCCTTTTTTCAGTAACGGGAATACGTTGAACACGATGAGTTCCAGCTTCATATTTGAGTTGATTGTAGGCATCGAACCCGGATATTTGAATAATATTGTCATCGATTTGGGATACTTTCCAACCAACCTTGTTGGCATAACGGACATACATGTTCATCAAATCATTAGCCCAAATGGTGGCTTCTTGGCCACCTGGACCGGGATAAAACTCCATGATAGCAATGTTGGGGTTGATGTTAGGCACAGTGAGCTAGTTTGATTTTTTAGCAGTCCCGCCGTTGCGGGATTTCGCTTCACTCAACTTTTTTTCAATATTTGCCTTACCTTTGGCCATTTTTTCGTTGAATTTATCAATTCTTCCCTTAATGTCGACGAATTTTTGTTGACCGGTGAAGAATGGATGACATTTGGAACAAACGTCAACGTCAATTTTTTCAACAGTTGAGCCGGTAGTAAATTTGTTGCCACAGGCACAAGTAACTTGACATTTATCAAAATATTGTGGATGAATTCCTTGTTTCATAGGGTCTATTATAGCAGATAGAGTTAATCTTTTAAAATCTTAATTAGTGATTTGGTTTGATCTATTTAAAAAAGTAATTGTTTTGATAAAAAAAGGGATTAAAAAATAGATCTAACAATTTATTCATTAATTAATATTAGTCCTAATTATACGTGTATATTTTTTATGAAAATGAGTATAAATTAAATAGTGTAAAATGTATTTATGAATATAATCAAAATTAGTAATGCTGATTGGGGATTAGAAATTGATTTGAGTGGGGGAAGAATAGTCCGTTTGGAAAATATTAGTCAAAAGATATTGGGAACATTTGAAAGAATGGATGGTAAGGAAGGAAATACTCATGTTTGTGTACCAAATTTTGCGGCTGAAGGGGTGGAAAAATATGGATTTGTTCCCCATGGGCCATTTCGAAATGGTGAATGGGTTTTGATTGATAAGACAAGTGAAAATTTGGAAATAGTTTGTGAAGTTGATGGTTTAAATGTTAATCAAAAATTTAGAATTGGGAAGAAATTTGAACATGAAATAAGGGTTAAAAATGTAAGTATGGAGCCGAAGCGAGTGAATGTGGCAATACACAATTATTGGGATGTGGAATTTGGATGGAAAGGAATTAAGTTAAATGGAGAAGACATAACAGATGGAATAAAGGAAAGTGTTGATTTAGAAATAGAAAAAGAAAATGTGCTGGATGTACCAAAAAAAATGCCGATAAGTTGGCAATTAAGTGGTTTTAAATACGTAAAATTATGGACTGGATTTAGAGAAGAAAATGGACAAAAAGTTTTTGATCAGAAATATATTTGTGTGGAGCCGGTGATGGAAAAAGAAGGGTTTGTGGAAACGGAAAAAAGTTGGTTGAAACCGGAGGAAGAAATTGTTTTGGGACAAAAGATTGGGTAATAAAAAATTTTCTAAACAAGGAGGAGAGGAAAGGGGCAGTTTTTAAGGCACAACCCCTTTCCTATTAATTATTTACTTTTAGATTCGGCAGCCACAGCTATTGAGACTTTGACAAGTTGAAAATGGGTTTTCATATAACTAATATAAAGAGGAATAGAAAGAGCGTCATATTTATTTTGAAAATGCTGGAGAGAGATAAATCCGGGTTTCGACTTGGAAGTGATATATTTAGCGACTTTTTTCGCTAAGACTTTGTTTTTATCGTTTTTATTCTTTTCTGCTACTCCAGTCATAGTGTCAAGTTTCCATCGAATAACATAATATCCCAAACTATTGAGGTATTTTAATACACGAGGATTCCATGATCCGTATGGTGGACGAATGATTTTTGGAGAAATAAAGTTTTTACCAAAGACTTTTTTAGCGAGTTTATTCCACGAGTCAATATCTTTTTTAATTTGGGAGTTAGTCATTTGAGTAAGTCGTTGATGTTTCATCGAGTGGTAACATATTTCGTTGCCATCGACTAATGCCTGTCTCCACAAATCTTGATTTTTTTTTATTGGCAAGAGCTTTTCCTGTCAGAAAAAAAGTGCATTGAATCCCGTTAATTCTCAAACAATCAAGGATTTGTTTTACATTTTCCCTAGATCCATCATCATCGAACGTTAGACAGACATAAGAAATATTTTCGAAGTTTTTTGTTGGTTCTGATTGTTTGAGTGGGTCGTCGGCGAGGGCAGTTGAGAAAAGGGAAGTGGTGATGATCAAAAACGAGATAATGAAAACCAAGAATTTTTTCATGACGGAATCCCTCCTTGTTTAGATTTTAAGGAACGAGGGTATTATACAACTTTTTTATGGTTTTACCGTAGGAGTGGGAGAAACGGAGGTTGCTGATTCGAGGCTAATGATTTTGGTAGCGTAAAAAGTTTTGGCGATTTTTGGATCTGGCTGAATAATAACGACAACTTTTTTGCCTGAAGACAGCGAATCAGAAGTAACTTTTTTGCCACTTAAATTGGTTATTTCAGTTTTGGAATCAGTTTTAATTTGATATTGATTATTTTTGTCTTTGAGAGGGATTATAACTATAATGGGGGAGCTTTTAGAAATATCAACAATTTGACCAGTAACAATTTGATTGGTGTTTTCGGTTGATTTAGGATCGATAATAACAATTCTTTTGGCGTCTAATCCGTTTGATTCGTTTAGATAACCCATAGATAAAATTGTTTGGCCGACTTTAAGATTGGTAAATTTGGTTTTAAGTTTTTTAATGTCAATATAGACAGTACTTTCACCAATACTTATTGTTTGAGCTTTGTTTTGAAAAGTGGTGGTAATTTGGGTTTGGTCTATTTGAGTGATGTTGCCGATGAAGGCTTTTGGTTGAGTGCTGGGAGTATTAATTAAATTAAGTTTTTCTTTGACTTTTTGTTGGACCAGATCAACTATGTCTTGGGTGGTTTCAGCACTGGGAGTAGCGGTGACAGCAAGTGTTTGATGAACGGAAAAATTAAAAATTATAAAAAGAAAAACTATAAATAGCATTATATTTTTGCGGTAGAATAGGTAACATTTATGGTTGTATCAAATTGATTATTGGTTTGATCAATAGCACTGATTTTTATGAAATTAATGCCACTATCTAGTTTTATGGAAACAGAGAAATTGCCTTTAGTATCACTTTTGTCGGAGAAAGTCTGTGAAGCAGTGGTAATAATAATTAGGCTATTTGGAGAAGTGGTTCCTTTAATGGTAGTTTGGTCGGTAGAAATTAGAGCGTCGTTTTCGGGAGAGGAGATAGATATTTGGCTTGGCTGTTTTGGAGTTTCGGAAATTGTAGTAGTAGGTATACTAGTAGGGGTGGTGATTTCGATTTGTTTTGATGGATTATTCTTGATATCTTTCTTGTGAAGGGCGAGGTATCCGCCAGTGACACCAAGACCCAAAAGTGATCCCAAAATAATAGCTAAAATTAATTCTTTAATCATGAAATTAATATAAATGATACCACAAATTGAGACTAATTGGTGATAGAATGGATACATATGGAAATTAAAATGCTTGGCGATTATGCTGCCTTTTTTAAAGGCAAAAAGGAAAATATTTTGATCAACCCGAGTAAAGAAATGCTGAGTGATTTGAAGTTTAATTCAAGGATAGTTCTATACACGTCGGATGTTTTTGGTAATAGTGGTTTTTTGAATGGGGAAAGAGTTTTGATAAAAGGGCCAGGTGAATATGAAGTTGGGGGAGTAGAAATAAATGGATTCAATGGTGAAAATGGGGATACTGTATATAGTGTGGTGGTTGATGGAATTAGCGTGGTAATTTTGGGAAAAATTGCTCAAGAACTTAGTCCAAAACGAGTTGAGAAAATTGATTCAGCTGATGTACTTTTGGCACCAGTAACTATTGGAGAAAATGGTAGTTTTAAATTAATAAAAGAATGGTCTAAAAAATGGGGAGTGAACTATTTAATTCCAATGTTTGAGAAAGATGACGAATTAAAAAAATTTTTGGATGCAGCGGATGAGGAAGGGTTAGAAACGATAGATTCGCTAAAGGTTGAGAAAGATAATTTACCTGATGGTTTAGAAGTGAAATTATTAAAAAAGGTTTAATAAAATCTTATGGAAGAAGTGGTTAGATTACCGCCCAACTCAGAAGAGGCGGAGTTGTGTGTATTAGGATCAATTTTGATTGATAATGACGCGGTTTTGGCGGTGTCAGAGTTTTTGAGACCGGAGCATTTTTATAACTCTAATTATTCTAGAATCTATGAATCGATGATGGATTTGTATGAGGACAGGATGCCAATAGATATTGTAACAGTGTCGGAGAAATTAAAAGAGGAAAAAATCTTAAAGAGAATTGGAGGAAAAACATTTCTGACAAAATTGGCTGGAGAAGTACCAACGGCGGCAAATGTGGAAAGTTATGGAAAAATTATTAAAGCGCTTTCGGCTAAACGAGAATTGATTTCGGCAGCGGGACGAATTACTGAAAAAGCTTTTGATTCGACCTTACCTTCGGATCAATTGTTAGATATGGCAGAGCAGGAAATTTTTACTTTGTCTCAAAAACATTTAAAATCAGTTCCGACTTCTCTTAAGGAAGTATTGACGGCGAGTTTTGATAGATTGGATGAATTGCAAAAATTGGGAACAGGACTGCGTGGAGTACCGACTGGATTTAAAGGTTTAGACTCGGTGTTGGCGGGAATGCAAGATAGTAATTTGATTATTTTAGCGGCTCGACCAGGGGTGGGTAAAACAGCGTTTGGTTTAAACATTGCTAGGTATGTGGCGGTGGAGAAAAAACTACCGGTATGTGTATTTTCGTTGGAAATGAGTAAAGAAGAACTGGTCGATCGGTTGTTGGTGAGACAGGGTTTGATTGATGCTTGGAAGTTGAAGACAGGACAATTGTCTTCAGGTGATTTTGATTCTTTGTCCGAAGCTATGGGAATATTAGCTGAGGCACCGCTTTATATTGATGATACCCCAGGATTGACAGTAACTGAATTGAGAACTAAAGCGAGGCGTTTACAAGTGGATAAAGGAATTAAATTTATTGTGGTTGATTATTTACAATTAATGCACGGATCGACACGTGATAATCGGGTACAGGAAGTGTCAGAGATTTCACAAGGATTAAAAAATTTGGCGAGAGAATTGAAAGTGCCAATTGTGGCTTTGGCACAATTGTCTCGGGCAATGGAAGCTAGAGGGGGAAAACCACGTTTATCGGACTTGAGGGAATCGGGGAGTATTGAACAAGATGCTGATGTGGTTATGTTTTTGTATCGAGAAGATGAAGATGTTAGAGAGATGGTTGCATGTAGTATTGAAAAACATCGAAATGGACCGACAGCCAGCTTCAATTTGTATTTCAATGGTAAACAAGTGAGTTTCTTTGATATCGAGAAAAAAGCATAGAAATCGGATATAATAGG
>Ga0265297_10002543_pt1 | contig 36614 bp, 30 predicted proteins | sample Munlanlwell13791_FD_192502 | JGI IMG/M metagenome (GOLD analysis project Ga0265297, IMG submission 192502) | Leachate microbial communities from a municipal landfill in Southern Ontario, Canada - Leachate well 137-91 | ecosystem: Engineered > Solid waste > Landfill > Unclassified | place... | reverse complement strand
GGTAAGTGTTCCTTTGCCTTTCATCGTAGTAGCTTCAATATAAAGGATATCACCGCCGGTCTCGGTCCATGCCAGGCCGGTGACTACTCCTATCTCATCTTTTTCCCGTTCGGCTTCAGGCAGGAATTTTGGGACCCCAAGATAGGTATGAAGGTTCTTGGGAGTAATGGTAAACAAACCGGTTTCCCCTTCAGCAACCTTGCGCGCAACCTTTCTGCAAAGATGGCCAAGCTCTCGTTCGAGATTCCGCACGCCTGCTTCTCGGGTGTATTGCGCGATCACCTGGAGTACGGTCTTGTCGGATATATTGATATTCTTTTCCGTAATTCCGTGTTCAGCAAGCTGTCGGGGAATGAGATAGCTTTTTGCAATTCCGAGTTTCTCCTGTTCCGTGTACCCGGAAAGATGAATGATCTCCATCCGGTCTTTGAGCGGACCGGGAATCGGATCGGTCATATTTGCGGTTGTGATGAACATGACTCGGGAAAGATCGAAAGGAAGACCGATATAGTGATCGCTGAACGCGTTGTTCTGTTCCGGATCGAGTACTTCAAGCAGCGCGGCAGAAGGATCGCCCCGAAAGTCAGCGCCGATCTTGTCCACTTCATCAAGCATAAAAACAGGATTGTTATACCCGGCAGTCTTGATTCCCTGAATGATCCGTCCTGGAAGCGCTCCCACGTACGTACGGCGGTGTCCTCGAATTTCTGCTTCATCTCGAACTCCGCCGAGCGAAATGCGGACGAATTCCCTGCCCAGCGCCCGTGCAATCGATTTCCCAAGCGATGTTTTGCCCACTCCCGGAGGTCCGACAAAGCACAGGATCGGTCCTTTCATTTTTTCCTTCAGCTTGCGGACCGAAAGGTATTCCAGTATCCGTTCTTTGACTTTTTCAAGGTCATAATGATCCTCTTCAAGAACCTTATGTGCTGCCTTAAGATCAAGATTATCCTTGGTTGATTTGCTCCAGGGAAGTTCTGCGAGCCATTCAATATATGTCCGCGTCATGGATGCTTCTGCTGCATCCGGATGCATTCGTTCCAGCCTTCGGAGCTGTTTTTCGGCTTCTTTTGCTGATTTTTCCGGCATGTTCGCCTGGGTGATCTTTTCCCGAAGCTCCCGGATATCCTCTGAACGGTCGTCCGTGTCCCCGAGTTCGCGCTGGATCGCCTTAAGCTGCTCACGGAGAAAATACTCACGCTGTGTTTTATCGATCTCACCGCGGACATCGGCCTGGATTTTCTGCTGCATGGACAGGAGCTCGATTTCCTTTCCCAATGCCTCGTTGATCCGTTTTAAGCGCTGTGCAGGGTCCGTAATTTCAAGAATTTCCTGTGCCTGCTCAACCTTAAGACCCATGTTCGCAACCGCGAGATCGGTCAGCTTGCCCGGATCGTCCACATTTTCAATGACCACCATGATGTCCGGAAGAATAACCTTGCCAAATGAGACCAGTTTCTCGATCTGCTCTTTCACGTTCCGCATAAGCGCTTCTGTTTCAAGATTGACCGTGGAGGGAACATCGGCAAAGGTTTTGATCTCCACCTGATAGTAGGGGTCTTTTTGCAAAAATTTTACGGTTTTGGCGCGTGCCACTCCCTGCACCAGAATCTTTATTCTGCCGTCCGGAAGCTTCAGCATGCGCATGATCAGACCGACTGTTCCCACGGAATAGAGATCGGACGGAGACGGATTTTCAACATTAATGTCTTTTTGAGACGTTAAAAAAATCATCCGGTTTCCTTCAAGCGCAACTTCAATTGCCTTGATGGACATTTCCCTTCCAACAAAAAGCGGCAATACCATATAGGGAAAGACAACGATGTCCCTGATAGGAAGCAGCGGAAGCCTTTTCGGTATCTCGATGGACTGTTGAATATCCACGCCCTTCGTTTCTGTTTTTGCCAATCTGTCCTCCTTGGGTGCATTGGGACCGCACCGTGTCGATGGCGCTGAAAACGTTACATCATTAACTGTTGCAGATATTGACGAAACTCTTTCCCGAATTCCTCGTTTTTCAATCCAAATTCAACGGTAGCCTTGAGAAATCCCAGTTTATCGCCTGCATCATGCCGTACCCCGTGAAACTCGTACGCGTAAATCGGCTGTTCATGCATGAGGAGCCGCAGACCGTCGGTCAACTGTATTTCTCCGCCTTTTCCGGCCTTGGTACGTTCCAGCGTAGAAAAAATTTCCGGCATCAGAACATAGCGTCCGATAATCGCAAGGTTTGACGGCGCTTCATCAGGCATCGGTTTTTCCACGAGGTCCTTTACCCGGTAAATGCCCGGTTCAAGTTCAACAGCGTCGATAATGCCGTAATGCCGGGTCTGCGATTTGGGAACTTTCTGAATAGCCAAAATGGTGGAAGGATATCGTTTATACACCTGCATCATCTGTTTCAGAACCGGGACTTCTGAATCAATGATATCATCACCGAGAAGCACGGCAAACGGTTCGTCCCCTACGACCCGTTTTGCGGTTAGAACCGCATGACCCAGCCCAAGCGCTTTTTTCTGCCTGATGTAGCAGAATGTTACCATATTAGCAATCCGTTGTATTTCCGAAAGCAGTTTGTGCTTTCCTTTTGCCTTCAGATCTTCCTCAAGTTCAAATGCAACGTCGAAATGGTCTTCAATCGCCCGTTTGCCCCGGCCGGTGACAAGCACAACTTCCTCGATACCCGATGCAACGGCCTCTTCCACCACGTACTGGATCAGGGGTTTGTCAACGAGCGGAAGCATCTCTTTGGGAGACGCCTTTGTCGCAGGCAAAAAACGTGTGCCCAAGCCTGCAGCGGGAAAGACCGCTTTGGTGATCGGTTTCGTCACGGTTGGTTGCTCCTCACAATCATTCTAAAAAACTGCCGAACAAAAGTCAAGGACAGGCAGGAAAGGAAGGAATCCCTGGAATCATCCGGCGTTACCATACTGCTATCGACGTTCGGTCAGCGCTGGCTCAGAGCCACGACACATGGGACTGCTCTCGTACCTATCGGTTTAAAACGAAAAAAATTTAGCTATCGCAACGGCACGCTGCCGAGCAGATACTTCAGATCTTCATCGTCAAACCTGAGCCCGATCCCGACAAACGGTGACCGCCGCTGCTGGTTGAGAATATTATCATACCCAGCATTCACGAACAGATTTTTATACACCTGGTAATTGATTGTCGCCTTCAAATGCGTTCGTTCGTTTCCCGGCTCCTTGCTGTTGAAGTTCCATGCGTCGAAACTGAATTTCAGCCGGTCATCAAACGCGAAATAATCGATTCCCACGCCGCCGGTTGATTCTATGAGACCGAGGCGGGCTGCAAGATTTCCCCACCGTTTGGCGAATTCAATGCTGATCTCATACGAATCCGAAAAACTTTGCGATATTACTTCTTCCCCGCCGGGCGTCAGCTGGACGGTCCGGTGATACTTGCCAAAGGGGTCGTTTGTGACTTCCAGAATATAATACTGGTCTTTTCGAGGTTTTATTTCCAATGTAGCGTAGCTTTTTGCCTGCGGGAAAAGATACTCGCTCCGGAACCCGATGATCGTTTTCAAGCGATCCACCCGGCCCATATAATCGCCCAGTCCTTTTGCCGCTATGTCAATGTTATTGTAAACGCTGTCGTCATTGATGAGTTTGCCGAGCGTTCCCTCGCCTCGCTCTATTTTCTTGGTGGTTTGTTCGATCGAGGCGATTGCGCGTTCCGCATTTTGGGAAGCTTCCTTCACGTTTTCAAGCGTCAGCTTGAGGTTCTCCCGGTTTTCGCCCACGACTTCATTCAGGCTTGCGATCAGCTCATTCAACCGCTGAACAAGCTCGCCTCCACCGCTGTTCAACGTATGGGAAAATTCCCTGATATTTGCCATGGTCGTATGAAGATCCCGTACCATGTCCTTGACTGACTGCGCACCCTGCTCCGTTCCCAATGCCTCTTTGAGCGACGTGGTCACCTGCTTGACATCATCAGCAATCGCTGAAAGTTGCCCCAGCAGTTTGTCAACATCACTGGGGGAGGCGGTTGCCTGCACTTGTTCATTTGCCTGATAATAGGGGGAATTGGCATAGGAACCCGGCTGATGTTCCATGCTGCGTGCAGGAACAAACTCGACATATTTTTCTCCCATAAGTCCCAGGGTCTTTATCATGGCGATGCTGTCCCGGGGTATCCGTACCTCGGGGTTGATCCGCATGGTTACCTTTGCCCGGTGATCTTCCAGCGCCACCTGCTCGACAACCCCGATCTTTACTCCGGCCATCCGGACAGCAGATTTGACATCAAGCCCCGCCACCGAGTCAAAAAACGCCTCAAGGACATACCCTTTTTTTTCGCCGAATGAATATTTTCCAACGGCAATAGTCATATACAGCAAAACGACCGAACCAAGTATGACCAGTAAACCGACTTTTGCTTCAGCGCTTAATTTCGCCATGCCAACTCCTTTTACGCTCAGAAATGCTACTCAGCAGTAATTGGTCCTACGGCGCTGCCTGTGATAAACTGACGGACAATCGGGTTTTCCGTCTTTTTTATTTCCTCCGGGGTCCCGATTTCCAGAATTTGTCCTTTATACAGCATTGCGATCCGGTCGGAAATTTTATACGCGCTCTGCATATCGTGCGTAATCGCAACGGATGTTACCCCAAGCTTTTTCCTTAAGTCCACAATGAGGTCATTGATCGAGTCTGCGCTGATCGGATCGAGACCCGTCGTCGGCTCATCATACAGAATAATCGATGCGTTCATGGCGATTGCCCGGGCAAGCCCGACCCGTTTTTTCATGCCCCCGGAAAGATCAACCGGCATTTTATCTTCTATATCCTTCAAACCGACCAGCGCCAGTTTTTCGGTCGCAATTTTTCGAATTTCATGGTCAGTCATGCGAGTATGCTGCCGGAGAGAAAACCCGACGTTTTCCCAGACCGAAAGGGAATCAAACAAAGCAGCCCCTTGAAAAAGCATCCCGAATTTTTTTCGTAATTCATTCAAGCCATCATCGTCAAGCTTGTTCAGCGCCTGTCCATCAACGATCACGCGGCCACGATCAGGAAACAGGAGACCGATAATGTGCTTCAGCAGCACGCTTTTTCCGCTGCCGCTTCCTCCGATCACGGTCATGCTCTCGCCTTTTTCAATCTGCAAATTCACACCGCGGAGCACCTGCAGGGAACCAAACCGTTTGTACATGTCCTGAATGTCGATCATTGCCATACCGTCGTCACCACAGCAGCGCGGACAGGAAGTAATCAAGCACAAGAATGATCATACAGGAGATAACCACTGCGCCGGTCGTTGACTTTCCCACTCCTTCCGCACCTCCCTGGGTATTAAACCCCTTGTAACATCCGACAACACCCACAACGGTGCCGAATACGAGCGCCTTAATGAGACCGTACCAGATATCCGATACAGTCGTGTGATCAATGCTGTTGTTGATATACATGACCGGATTGGTCCCAAGTACTCTGACGCCGACAAAATATCCGCCCACAATGCCGATGATCATTCCGAATGCAGCCAGAAAAAACATCATGATCGTACTGGCAATCACCCGGGGAACCACAAGGTATTTCATGGGGTTCGTGGCGAGAGCGGATAAGGCATCAATCTGTTCGGTCACCCGCATGGTCCCGAGTTCTGCAGCCATTGCAGCTCCAGCCCTTCCCGCTACCATCAACCCGGTTAGAACCGGCCCGAGCTCTCGCGTCATGGACAGGGACACAACCGTTCCAATAAGTGACTCTGCGCCGAACCGCTTGAATCCGGTATAGCTTTGAAGCGCCAGCACCATACCGGTCGAGAGCGCCGTGGTCAGAACCACGGGGACTGAGTTCACTCCGATCTGCTCCATCTGCTTAAAAATGTTCTTGAAATAAAATGGAGGAGTAAAACTCCAGCGTACCGTATGCCAGAAAAAAATCAGGATCCGTCCCAGTTCCGACACAAACGTGGCAATCCTGTGGCCGACGGTTTCAAGTATGCTATAGATAAATCCGAGGAACCCGGTCGCTGATGCCACACAACACCTCGTAGGGAATAGTTCCAATTTTGTCGGCAATGTCATCAGCCGTGATATGCTCGTTTCCCTGACGCCCGATAAGAATTACTTCATCGCCTTCCTGGACACCCGGTACTCCGGTCACATCAGCCATGCACATGTCCATGCAAACCCGGCCGACCAACGGTACCCGAACACCACGCACCAGTGCCTCACCGGTATTGGAAAGTTTTCGGCTATAGCCATCGGCATATCCGATCGGCAATGTTGCAATCAGACTTTCCCGCTTGGTGACAAATGTTCGCCCATAGCTAATGGGCACACCCGGGGGCACTCTCTTGAGATAGGCAATCTTCGTGATCAGCGATAACACGGGTTGAATATCCGCTTTCCGAACCCGCCCTTCAAGCGGGTTATATCCATACAGCATGAGCCCCGGCCTTACCATGGTAAAAAGCGATGGCAGGTAATCCATCAAGGCTGAGCTGTTTGCTGTGTGCAGCATCGGAACGACAATTCCACGTTTTTCCAATTCCCGAATAACTGCGTGGAAACGCCGGAGCTGTTCAGACGTAAATGTTTTGTCACGAAGATCTGCATCGGCAAGATGCGTCATCAGACCTGACACCGTGATGCTTCCTTCGCGGGTCAGTCCGGTAATAAAATCAGGAGCCTCATCCGGAAGAAGACCTATTCTTCCCATCCCGGTGTCTATTTTCACGTGCGCAGAAACATGAGTTCCGCGTTTTTGCACAGCAGCTGTCAATGCGTCCGCAATGGAACGACTAAAGATAACCGGCGTAAGGTCATGGTCGATAATTGCGTCCGCTTGCTCGGGGAAGAAAACTCCCATTACCAGAATGGGCGCCGTTATTCCGGCCTGTCGAAGATCGATCCCTTCCTCAACCAGAGCAACGCCAAGCATATCGGCACCCAGGGCAACAAGCGCCTCAGAAATGCTGCGTGCGCCGTGTCCGTAGGCCTGCGCCTTTACAACGGCAAGGATTTTTCTGCCGTCTGCATGACGGACAACTTCCCGGTAATTGTGAGCAAGTGCGTCAAGATCAATTCCCACGATCGTGGGACGGCGAAAAGCGGGAAACGGAAATTCTCCTGAAAACGCTGAACGGATGGTACGCGTTTCAGTGTGTAGTGCTCTCATGCATTTCCTCAAAGGTGTTTGATGTCGGTAAAATTTCTATCTTTTCGAATGATTGCGCGCAATCCAGACACTCCCAGTGATGAATGGTCCAGTACTCAAAATCCATTTCAAGACTGTAATCATCCTGTTGAAACAAGTTGGTTCCTCCGCAGAAAGGACACATAATCGGTTTCATAGCACTCCTCCGGTACTCATGGAACTCACATCATTACTGGTGCGTTGATAAGAAACAACCTGAACCGGTATCACGACTGGAAACGATCCACGCAGTCATATCGTTCGCGATGCCGGAGGCACAAGTCATTGTAAATGTGATGTGTTTTCCTGCGATTGAGATTTACTCTATCACACAGAAGATTTTTTTGCAAAAGATTTTTTGTTGGAGGGATTGTTGAGAGAAAAGATTTCACAAGAGAGCAGAGATGAGCGCTCTGCCAAAAACAACAGAAAAAAACGTACCCCTAACATAGCTCTTTCACGTATCGCATGTCCGCATCCGGCATCTTGCCTCCTGCATCTGATCCTGCATCGCTCCTTGACTCTCATCCCAAAGAATGATAGCATTGGCAACCAGCAGGCGGAAAATAATCATCCTGAAAACCACAAAGCCGGTCCTGCCATGCCGACAGGAGAGGAATCAGAACGCATGAGTAATCCTGCAGGTGAAGCATCCGAAAATATTGTGGTCGAACGAAAGAAGAAATTCGCCCTTCTTGTGGACGGATATGTGCGCGATCTGTTTACGACCGGCCTCATCCTGCAGCGGCTTGGGTACGATGTGTATATTGCCACAACCGGGGAAGGTGCGCTCAAAATCATTGATTCCGCCCTGCCCCTTCTTCTGGTAACAGAGCTTGCCCTGCCGCACATGTCCGGCCTGGAGCTGATTGTCCGGTTAAAGCATGATTCCCGCGCGAAATCCGTTCCCATCATTGTGCAAACGGCTATTGATGACCCGAAACGAGAGGAACTGTGCCGTGCTTCTGGATGCAGCTTGTTTCTGAAGAAACCGGTTGATCCTTCAACGCTCTACAGCGCAATTCAACAGGCTACGGAAGCCCTGCCAAGAAAACACATTCGTGTGCAAACGCTGCTTCCCGTTCGAGTCGGAGGGCTCTCTGCATCAAGCGATCAAAACAGCACGGAATATATTTCTTCGCTGTCGGAAAACGGGATTTTTGTGCGCACGCTGACTCCCCGTCCGGTTGGAGCAGTATTGCCGGTTACGCTCATTATTCATTCCATACCCATCAAGCTCAAGGCCGCTGTGCTGCGCAGCACGACCATGAAACTCGGGTTATTCAAAGAACCGGGAATGGCAATGAAATTTACTGAAATAGCGGAAACCGATCGTGAACTGCTCCGGAATTTTATCAGGGGACAGCTTATGAAAGATATACCAACGCAATAAGTTTCCTTTCTTCTGCTTTTGCAGCTCTCTTCCGGCAAAAACAGTTCCTTTTATTCCATTCTGTAAAACATTTGAATGACTACGTGTTTGAAATAGAGCCGAAGGTCTTCTATACTAGAACAATCAAGGTTCCCGTATTGCAAAAAAGTATATACGCAGGCCATCGGCGCATTTTTCCCAGAAGAGGACATCCGGCATGAAAGAGCTGTCTTTTCGTACTGATAATAAGCTATGCATCTCCTTATGGGGAAGGAACATTGCTGCATTCACCGGACAGTCGGCAAAGGCTGTCGTGGGGAAAAAATATTATACCGTCATACCCCGGATTGTTCAGCACAATGGGGATGCGCTTTCCCGGGTCATAAAAAAACGTCAACAAATCATTCTGAAAAATTATGCTCTCGTCTGCCTGTATGGTTCTCTCGCTTCCGACATCGTACTGAAACCGTTGCTCCTTTCTGAAAAAGCTGCTCAGGTAAAAGTCATCCTTCGACCGCATCAATCCTGCACCATGGCTCGTCAGCTTGGGGAATCAAAAAAATTGATCGACATAGGCAAGGTAGCATCCATGCTGGCGCACGGCGTTCGGAACCCATTGAATGCGATAAAAGGGGCAGTCGTGTATCTGCGGGAAAAATATGCAGAAGAAGAAACGCTTACCGAGTTTGCGGAGATCATGGAAGATGAGATATCCCGGCTTGAGTCCTTTATTTCCCGTTTTCTTAATTCGTCGGTTCTTGAAACGGAAAGCCACGAAGCTGATCTCAATGCAATGCTGAGAAAAATAGAAGCGGTCACATCGCTTCAAATGTATACCCGAAACATCCAGTCCCGGTATGAACTGGGAGCCATCCCGCCGGTGACCGTCAAACCCTTTTTTGTAGAACAGGCGATCCTCAACGTTATCAACAACGCCATTGAAGCAATGCAAAGCGGCGGCGAGCTTGTCATCCGGACCTCCACGATCGAGCGATCGGGAGTGCTCTTCGTTGTTGCCGCCATTAGTGATACCGGGCCCGGGATCCCGGATGGAACAGGAAACTCTATGCCGGAAGGACAGCAGGGAGGCAGAGGATTCGGCCTTTTCATCACGTACGAAATCCTCCGGCATCACGGCGGATACATTGAAATAGACAGCAAAAAAAATCAGGGAACCACCATAACACTGTTCATTCCCAGCACATGCAAGAGGACGTCAGCATGAAACCGTATGACAACGTTCTGGTCGTGGATGATGAGCCTCATGCCGTGAGAGTCTTGTCCATGATTTTAAAACAGGAAGGATACCGTGTCCTCGAATCCACAACCGTCGACAGGGCAATCGATATTATCCGGAATAATGATGTCCATGCGGTCATTACTGACATCAAAATGCCCGAAAAAGACGGCTTCACGCTGTTGAATACGTCTCGGACCATGTTCCGGATATGCCGGTCCTTTTTCTGACGGCCTACGGGACCGTGGAATCAGCAGTGGCCATGATGAAAAGCGGGGCCTGTCATTACTTTGTAAAGCCTCCTGATTATCCGGAACTGAAAGCAGTGCTGCGACAGGCGATTGAACAGCATGGGGCAAAAAAAATACCCGCACTGCATAAAAAACCCGTGAAACCACTCAAGATCATGGAATCCCAGGCAATCGCAGATGCCCTCATGCAGTGCAACGGGAACAAATCGAAAGCCGCCCGTCAACTCGGCATTTCACGAAAAAAATTTTATAAACGGCTGGCTGAATTTGCAGAACGCTGAAAATCGGTTTTTTTCTGGTCCAGACAAGGGTAAGGAGGCAAGCGACTTGTATAAGAAGAAATTTCAGGTGCTTCAGGATTTTGCGCATGCCGTCGTGGTTGCAGACGACATCCAAAGCATTGCAGACGCATTCCTGAATTCCGCAATCAGGTATGCTGATGCTGAAAAATCGTCGTTCATGATCCTGCGTGGCACTGATGAACTTGCTCTCTTCGCATGGAGGGGATTTGAACCTGATGATACAATCAGCTGCATCAGAAAGGTTGGTGAGGGTATTGCCGGCATGGTTGCACACAATCGCGTGTCCCTTCTGGTGCGAGACATTGAACTCGAGTACCCGGGATTGCGGTTTCGGCAGGGCCGATATGCAACAGCGTCCTTCATTTCCTGCCCGATCATTATGAATGCGGCACTGCTCGGCGTGATAAATATCAGCGATAAACGGGACGGATCACCGTTCACGCATGATGAATGTGAGCTGCTGCAAACGCTGGCAAATCATGCGGCTATGGCAATGCATCACGCAGGGTTGAGAGATCAACTCCGCGCAAAAGCTGGGGAATTGGAGGAAATGAACCGCATATTACGGGAAACGGATGGTGCAAAAACAGATTTTCTGACCAGGATGTCGCATGAACTGCGCACTCCGCTCAATTCGCTGAAAGGCGCGATCTATTTCCTGCAGAACACCAAAAAGATATTCAAACAGGACCTGCATGAATTTCACGGAATTATTGCCAAGGAAACCGACGCCCTGGTATCCATCGTCGAAGGGCTTCTTACTTTCCTCAGACAACCGCATCGGTAATGTCTGTCCTCAAAACTATGCGTGTACCACGTTACCATTATGAGTGATATTCCGGGTTGCATTTCGCGTATCAACAACGAGAGCGGCGTTCCTGACCACGAGCTCATAATCATACGAAGAATGATCCGTGCAAATAACAACACAGTCATAGGCGCGCAGCATTTCACCCGTCAGAGGAACCGAGCTCTTTTTCAGGTCATACATCCGCATTTTCCAGGTTTGTGGAACGTAGGGATCATTATAGTCCACATCCGCACCGTACTCGGTTAACAGCTCGATCATTTTCAAAGACGGTGATTCACGAACATCGTCAATATCTTTTTTATACGCAAGTCCCAGGATCAGAACCTTCGAGGATTTCAGGCTTTTCTGCCGCTCATTCAATGCATGTGAGACTTTTTCGACAACATAATACGGCATGGAGGTATTGATCTCACCTGCCAGCTCGATGAATCGTGTATGAAAATCATATTCGCGGGCCTTCCAGGTAAGATAGAAAGGATCGATAGGAATGCAATGCCCTCCCAGTCCGGGGCCCGGATAGAATGCCTGGAAACCGAATGGTTTTGTCTTCGCGGCTTCGATCACTTCACAGATATCGATTCCCATACGGTCAAACAGAATCTTGAGTTCATTCACGAGCGCAATATTGACGGCTCGGTAAATGTTTTCGAGCAGCTTCGTCGCTTCCGCGGCCTTGGTGGATGAGACGACAACCGTTTTTTCAACAATAGTGCTGTATAGTGCATTCGCATAATCACGGCACGCAGCCGTGTAGCCACCAACCACTTTCGGAATCGTACTCGTGGAAAAATCTTTGTTGTTCGGATCTTCCCGCTCAGGAGAAAAGGCAAGGTAAAAATCCGTCCCCGCGCGCAGACCCGTCTCCTCAAGGATCGCTCGCATATCTTCATCGGTCGTCCCCGGATAGGTCGTCGATTCGAGCGAAATGAGTTGGCCCTTTTTCAAGTATCGGCTGATTGTTCTCGTCGTATTAAAGACATACGAAAGGTCAGGCTCGCGTTGCTTGTTGAGCGGTGTGGGAACACAGATAACGATACAATCAACCGTGCCAAGAAGGGAAAAATCGGTAGTCGCAAGAAAACGCTTCTTTGCAAGCAACCGTTGAATGTTGTCTGAAGGAATATGCTTAATGTACGATTTTCCTTCGTGAAGCTGGCGTGCCTTTTCTTCATCAAGATCGAATCCGATTACCGGAAACCCGGCTTTTTCAAAGGTAATGACAAGTGGCAGTCCCACATACCCGAGACCAACAACGCCTACGCGGGCAGTTCTCTCCTGAATTTTAGTTCCTAAATCCATACCATGACCCTCCGTTGTTCAAGAATGAAAAAACATGCATTCCCGATCAGGTGCTGTAATCAAGTATAGCATCTCTCAAGAGAATGGCAGAAAAGGCAAAAATAGCTTGTGTGCAGATATTATTGCAGGCGCGAAAGAATGGACTGAAGCTGGTTTTCCATCATGGTTTTGATCGCAGTAAGAGAGGGCATGTCGTTCGCCTCGAAGCGCATGACAAGGATCGGTTGGGTGTTCGAAGCACGGATCAGTCCCCACCCATTCTCGAATACGGCTCGTACCCCGTCTACCGTAATGACTTCTCGAGGTTGCAAGGGAAGATCGAAGCCATTGGTAAAACGTTCTTTAACTTTTTCAACAGCATGAAATTTTATGTTGTCCGGACAATCAAAACGGATTTCCGGAGTCGCATACGTTTTGGGAATATCCGCTATCAAGGTATGAAGAGAACCGTCTGATGCCTGCCCTTTTCGTGTTTGTTGCAGAATTTCAACCAAGCGGCAGGCTGCATAAATAGCATCATCATAACCAAAATATCGGTCGGCAAAAAACAAATGCCCGCTCATTTCTCCTGCCAATGCGGCTTGCAGCTCCTTCATCTTCGCCTTGATTAAGGAATGTCCGGTTTTCCACATAACCGCCGTTCCACCATGATTGCGAATATCATCATACATGGTTTGCGAACATTTGACTTCGGATACAAACAGGGAACCCGGCCGTGTCTTGAGAATATCGCGGGAAAAAATAACCATAAGCTGGTCGCCCCAGAGGATGGAGCCGGTTTCGTCAACAACGCCGATTCGGTCCGAATCCCCGTCGAATGCAATTCCGATATCAGCCTTGTATTTTTTTACCGTATCGATCAAGGCGCTCAGATTTCCGGGAACCGTGGGATCCGGATGGTGATGCGGAAATCTCCCATCCGGTTCAGAGAAAAGTTCAATAACCCTGCAACCCATATTCCGAATAATATCGGGAGCAGCAAGACCGGCGGTTCCGTTGCCCGCGTCCAGGACCACAGTAAGAGGTGACTGACCATCGCAATGAAATTGATTATTCAGGTACTCCCTGTATGCAGGAAGGATTTTGGAACGCGAAACGGTTCCCATGCTTTTTGCAGGAACCATCGGTTTCTGTGTATTCTGTTCCAGAAGCGCCCGCAGCTTCTGAATCTCTTCCCCATACATCGTGTCGGTACCCACGCAGAGTTTGAATCCGTTGAACTCCGCGGGATTATGGCTTCCCGTAATCATAATGCCTGCGCCGGGATTCAGCTGGTAGAGAGAAAAGTAGAGCGCAGGAGTGGGACACAGTCCCAGCACCGTGACATTTATGCCTGCGGCTGTTAAACCGCGCATGAGATTGTTGCAGAGCCGGGGAGAACTGATCCGCGCATCGTAGCCGATCGCAACTGCCCGGACATTCCGGTTCCTGAGTATTAAATAATCACCGAAACTTCGTCCTAGGGCTTCAACCACAGGCGGCGTAAGGTCTGTATCGGCAATGCCGCGGATGTCGTATTCTCGAAATATTTCAGGATTCATCATAGAGCGGGTTTTTGACTTTCGCGCGCATTGTTCGAGATCGGCGGCAGAGAGCTCCGCTCAAGAGGGTCATGGCGCTGATATGCGTCATCAAATCGGACAATGTCATCCTCTTCAAGATATTCGCCGTTCTGGACCTCGATGATCTGGAGCGAAATTTTACCGAGATTCTCGAGCCGGTGCTTGGTCGAGAGCGGAATATACGTGCTTTCATTTGGGTGCACGTCGTATACATTGTCGCCGTTCGTAACCCGCGCCGTGCCCGCAACCACAACCCAGTGTTCACTCCGATGGCGGTGAAGCTGATGGGACAGTTTCGCGCCCGGGTTGATCTCGATCCGTTTGATCTTGTACCGGTCGCCTGATTCAAGCACCGTATAGGAACCCCAGGGACGGTAAACCGTCCGGTGCACAAGGTGCTCATCGCCTTTTCTTTTTTTCAGTTCATCAACGATTTTTTTAACGTCCTGGGCCTTCTCCTTGCTGCAAACCAGAGTCGCATCCGGCGTGTCAACGACCACCATGTCGTGTAAGCCGATCGTGGCCACAAGCCGTTTATCTGCATACACAATTGAATTCTCACTCTGGACATCAATCACATTTCCGCAAATAACATTTCCGGCAGCATCCCGGTCGGAAACGTCATCCAGGGCGGTCCAGCTTCCGACATCCGACCACCCGATATCAGCCGGAATGACGGCAGCCCGGTCAGTCTTTTCCATGACCGCATAATCGATTGAAATGGAATCAAGCTGCTTGAAGACCTGTTGAATGATATCCGTCTCTTTTTTGGTATCACGATTTTTCCGGATCAGTGCAAGCCCTTGATGCAGGGCAGGAGCATGTTTTTCGATTTCCTGCAGGAGCGTCTTTGTTTTCCAGACAAAAATTCCGCTGTTCCAGAAGTAGCCGCCGTCCGCGACGTATTCCTTTGCAGTACGCTGGTCCGGCTTCTCGACAAATGCCTCAACAGTCCGTACCTGTCCGGCTGCATCCCGGTTTCCTGATCCGGATTTCTCTAAAGCGGCCCCTGCCTTGATGTACCCATATCCCGTTTCAGGACGATCGGGCCGGATGCCAAGGGTCACGAGATATCCCTGGTTTGCAGCTTCTTCTGCTTTTTTGAGCACTGCAAGAAATTCAGGTGTTTTTTTAATGGAATGATCCGCGGCAAGAACCACCATGACGCTTTCCGGATCAATGCGTTCGAGGTGCAATGCGGCAAGGGCAACCGCAGGAGCGGTATTTTTAGGAGCAGGTTCAAGAATCAAATTGCCGTCCCACGGCCGGTCAAACCGCGTTGCAAGCTGATACACAATGGATTCGGCAAGTGAATGGTTCGTTACAATAAAAACATCATCGATTTTGATTATCGGGAGCACCCGGTTGACGGTCTGAAGAATGAGGGATTCTTCACCCCCGATCTTTAAAAGCTGCTTCGGCATTTTTTCCCGCGAAAGCGGCCAAAACCGTGTCCCTGAACCACCTGCCATAATTACCGCATACATGGAAACTCCTTATGCAGAAACGGAATCGCAAAACAGGGATGAATTATCGCATAAGCCATCTGATCAGTCAATCCAATTCAACTTTATTTCAGCTTAGATTAGAATGGTATGGACTCAAATTCAGGCTTTAAAAGAATGAATTTGTTTTTTTGTATCTGTATCTCTCCGCTTTTTTGCCACTTATCAAGAACGCGGGTAACGGTCTCGCGAGTCAACCCGGTCATGTCCGCGATGTCCTGATGAATGAGTTTAATCTTAAGCAGCGTGCCTCGTACCGTATCTTCCCCGTAATTTTCAGAAAGCATGAGAAACAGCATTTTGATCCGCTGAGAGGCATTGTTAAAATTTAACATTTGAATTCGTTTCAGTGAATCCCGAAGCCGGGTGCACAACAATCGAAGGAGGTTGTCAAGCATCTTTGAATAGGTATGGAGCAGCGAATAAAAATCCCGCCGTGAGAGAATCGCGATTATGGAATTCCGGACTGCGAAAACCGTCGCTGGTGCAGTCTTCCGGTCTATCAAAGACAGTTCACCGAAGGAATCATGCTGGTGATGCATCGTAACCAGAATTTCTTTTCCGCGCTCCGTTGTCTGGATTACTTTCACATCTCCTTCCAGAATAATGTACATGAAATCATTGGCGTTTTCTTCATGAAGGATTACTTCGTTTTTCTTCACCCGTTTGATGACCATGCTTTTCTGTATCTCGCTCAGCTCTTGCAGGGTGAGAGAAGAAAAAAGCGTGTTCCGTTTTAATGAATCTGCAATGGCATCTTTTTTCATCTGACCTTTGCTTTGGGTTCCCCTGACTGCAATGCACCAATGTCCGGTGATCCTGCTCGCAGACGACCGGCAAGATCGCGTGAAACAATCGATGAAACTGACGAGGTTCCCTGCCCGCGTGCAGGACTACCGGGAAGAAGAATAAAATTGTGATGATCAGGATCAGCAAAACGCGGATCAGCCTGGATGGTGCCTGGCCACGCCGGCGCTGGTTTTCGCGTTTTTGTGGAATACCACAGGTTATTGCTCGAAAAATGCGGAACAATCGAATCTTTTAAAACATAGTCCAGGTTTTTTGTATCCACGATGATATTATTCCGAAAATCAACGCTTCCTGCAAAAGACTGAAACTGAATCCCGGCATTGAAATACGTATCTCGCTGATCGCCATAGCCATACACTGTATTGTTGTACATATACACCGATGCACGGTTTGATGCTTTTCCTATGATAAAGGCAGCCCCGGTTGACTTCCCGTCAGAGTAGGTGTTCCCGAGACCGACATTCACCAGAAGATTATTGTAAAAATATGCTGCTGCCGTAACAGGCCCGTGACCCGGTGCGCAGTCGATAATATAATCCATGCCGACGCCCCGCTGATTGATAACCACATTATCATGAATCCGGTGAGGCGTTTTCCAGTCTCCACATATATCTTCATCATAGATATGGAGCCCGGCATTCGTATAATTGTTTTTGAGGAGATTCCAGCCAAGTTCTGCGCCGTGCTCCGCAGGCCGGCCGGTGCGATTGCTGATATAAAATGTATGATGCAGTTTGGTCGAGCGGGTTCCCGGACAACCGCAGGCATGAATATAATTGCCGAGGAACCGCATTTCTGATGTTGTGTTCTGGGACCACTCGGGGGAACCGCCGTCTCCCAGAACACCCCCCTGCCCACCGGAGCACTGGCCTTCGCCTTCAGTTGCTTCAATACCGACCGCACGGACTCCGCGAAAGCTGCCAATCGCAGGTTGTGCTGCATGAATCGCAAGCTTGGAAAAAATCCAGTATTCATTCCAGTGCATCGCATTGCCAATCCCGCATTTGCTGCTGCTCGTCAGGATTACCCGCGATCCCGGGTATGCGACCAGTGCAAATGGTTTCGCAGCACTGCCCGACCTGGGTCTGTCCTTTCCAATGACTACAGCGCAGGTTCCGCTGCCATGCCAGGTGCCTGACCCCACGTACGCAATATCTCCTGGTCTCATGGCATCAACCGCATGCTGAATCGTTGCCCAAGGAGCAGACCAGGAACCTTCATTCCGATCGTTCCCTGTTTTTTTAACATGCCTGATTGATCCCTGACGTATCGTGAACGGAAGGTCATTCGATCGCCTGCCCTGAGCCATGACACGAATCGTTCCCTGACCATCCTGTGCGTCCGCAGGAATAGAAAACGATATGGTTTGTATTCTATGATGCGTGGAAAGATCCGCGGGGCCTGCTCCATACCCCGCGTCAGCATTCCCCCAGTAATAAATGGCTGATGCTTCCTTTCCATTTATACTGATGCGAGAATTGCCTTGCACGGTTCCCAGATCTACCCCCCACACCGTCACAATAGCTCCGGAGCCGACACCGTCACCCAGGCCTGTTTTCGGACCGCTCATAATATCAGAAAAATATAAAACTGGTTCAGCCAGAACCGGCTGATAGAGGAAAAAGATTCCCGTGGAGAAGAAGAAAAGGAAAAATATTTTTTTCATTGAATACCGCCTGTTAGGATTTTTTTTGTGATGACGATTTCAGATAACGCTTCCAGAAATCATGATAACGCTGATTCCCCAGTGCCCGTTTTATAAGATATGCGGCTCCATACTGTGCCCTGCTGCTAAAGGCGAAGAACGGATCATGCGTGAGAATCCGTTTGAAATGATCCATCCCGAGTGACTGTTTCATCGCATGGCGTCCGATCAAAAACATATTCAACGATGTTCTGACACCTCGAGGGGCAGAACAGAAGCATGCCTGATACCCCTGCGCTCGTGCCGACTCAATCACCTGCCGGGAATACCTGCCCCCGGGAAAAGAAATGGCCTCCACGCGTGAGTGAACAATCTGCTCGATGGCATCTCTTGATTCGCTCAATTCCTGCGCAAGCGCGTCAGGCGGCAATCCATCCAGAAAACGGTGCGTCTGTGCATGCGACTGGATCGACATCCCGCTTTTCTTAAGAGACAGAAGCTGCTCCTTATTCATATATCCGTTTGTCCCGATCCACCCCGTAGTAATAAAGAAGGTAGCTCGAAATGCATACTGCTGGAGCAAAGGGAGAACCATCGTGTAATCTGACTCATGTCCGTCATCGAACGTGAGGAGAACACATTTCTTATGAAGGTTAGATTTCCCCGTACGTACCGTCTCCATATAGTCTTCAAATCCAGGACAGGAAAAATGGTTGGCATGGAGAAAGGCAAGCTGCTCGGCGAATTTTTTTTCTCGGAGGGTATACGCGCTCTTGTCCGGGGAGCGAGACAGCGCATGATACATAAGAACCGGAATGTGCATGTTACATCCTGAAATTTTTGAAATAGGAACGGAGTTCTTCCTCGGATTCTCCGTTCAGGCCTTTTTTCACTGAATGAATGATCTGTTTTTTCTGTTCGTGTATTGCTTCTTTTCGGAGGGGAAGATACTTTTGCGCAATTGCCATAGGATCATTCGGTCGTCCAAAATCACCAATCTGGTACCCGCATGCAAAAGCAAGAAGACTGAAGAGCACATCGTCTCCCACGTTCAGAAACTGCATATTGTTCCTGATCAGTGTCTCATAGGGATAGGTACTGATCATACGCTGAATAAATCCGGATCGGGAGATAAAGGCTCCTCCCAACAGATGCCGCCCCAGTTTGTAACCGTGTTTCCTGGCCTCCGGAATCCATTGGCTCCAGAGCAGGGATGTCCGCGAAATCTCCTGTTTGAAATAAGTAAGGTACAATAGATAGAATGCCCATTGCCAGCGGGTTCTCTTGCGTCCATCTGCCCGAGTCGCATAGGAACCGATCATGCCGATGCCCGGATTTGCCTGTTCAAAGTACTGGTCGATCAACGAGATGAGGTCATGTCCCGTAACCAAAGCATCTGTATCAAGATTGATCATATAATCAAAGGAAAACTGATCAGCTGCATACTGCATGGCTTGATATTTTTTGCAAAACAAAGACCCGTAGGTGTTGCGCGGCCAGGAGCCATCAGTGTGAGGAATAAACGGTACGATCGCGGGATCCGACATTTGCTGCAAGCCGAGAGGATTGCACTGAGCCGGGCTACAATCATTGATACAGACGATTGCATGCGGTTCCCGAACATAATACCGGATACTGCGCAGCGTATCATAAAACTGCGTTATATCACGGTCACAAAAGGGAATAACAAAGACTGCTTTTATCGACTTTTTTTCCACGTACACGAACCTTTCATTGAAGATATTTCTTATGCCAGAGCGTAAACATGAGCAGCGCCCAGATAAGTGATGTGTTTAATTGTTTTCCCGAGTGGTGCTGATCTACAATGTGCGTAATTGCCTCAGGCCGGAAAAAACCGAGTTTCTGATGGCGCAGCGTTTCCTGAACATATCCCCGAAGCGACGTACCGAGCCAGACATTCATGGGGGAGACAAAACCCTGTTTTTTGTGATTCAGCACGTGATCCGGAAGCACTCCGTGCATTGCTTTTTTGAGCATATACTTGGGCCTGAAATATTTCATCTTGAGCGCCTGCGGAATGGTTGCACAGAATTCCACCAGGGTATGATCTAAAAACGGAACCCGGACTTCAAGCGAATGCATCATGCTGACCCGATCGGTAAGCGTCAAAATATCATCCGGCAAATAGGTTTTGATGTCCGTGTACGCAACCTTGTCCCGGGGATCAGAAGCGTTTTCAGATCGGTAATACATATAAAATTCTTCTTCACACGAATTTTCCTTGAGCTCATGCAGTACCTCAGCGGAAAACAAGTCCTGCGGGGAATATCCTCCCAGGACATTGAAATACGTGAGGTACCGTTTCTCCGGCTCCATCCATCCTGCACGCACAAATCGTTTTAACCAATTGACCCGGACCTCACCACCCCGGCTCTCCGGAAGTTTCTCAATAAACCATGGCAGCGCTTTGCGAACGGAAACGGGAAAGCGAGAATAGAATTCACTCAGCGCAAAACCCAGATGCCGTGGATAGCCTGAAAAAAGTTCATCTCCTCCCAATCCGGACAGCGCCACCGTCATATTCTCTCGTGCCAGTTGGCACACAAAATAATTCGGGATGGTGCCATGGTCTGCAAACGGCTCATCAAACGCGGTTACGATCTTCTCGATCAAATCTCCGTCACATTGCTCTGCATGGACTTCGTATTCCCGGTGGCGGGTTCCGAACCTCCTGCTGACAGCACGTGCATAGTCTCTCTCATCACCATACGCTCCGATATTTCCGCCAAACCCGATACTGAGTGTTTCCACCGAGGGATGATGCCTGCTCATCATGGCTACGACGGAACTGGAATCCACACCCCCGCTTAGGAATGCACCAATCGGAACATCGCTTACCATATGCATCTTGACCGCTTCATCAAACAGCTGTTGAAATCGCTCGATGTAGTATTGTTCCGGGTGATGTTCCTTCGTCATAAACTGAAGGTCCCAGTATTGTTCAAGCCGGATTTTTCCCGACTGAATCATCATGCAATGCCCGGGGAGCAATTTATAAATGCCTTGAAAGATCGTCAAGGGTGCCGGAATATACGAAAAAGCAAAAAACGCATGAAATGCCCTCCAGTTGATCGCGCGTGAAACGCCTTTACACGACAGGATGACCTTCAGTTCAGAAGCGAACAGGATCCGGTCAGCGGTTTCATGAAAAAAAAGCGGTTTAATGCCGAGCCGGTCCCGTGCAAGAAACATCCGATCCCGCGCAGGCTCATAGATTGCAAAACTGAACATTCCGCGCAGCTTCTCCAGGCAGCGTTCCCCCTCCTGTTCATACAAATGCAGAACCACTTCCGTATCGCTCTCCGTATAAAAAACATGGCCTTTTGCAACCAAGTTCTTGCGAAGCTCACGGTAATTGTAAATTTCTCCGTTCATCACAATCCAGAGGGATGCATCCTCATTATGGATTGGCTGATGTCCGCTCTGGATATCAATAATGCTCAGTCTGCGCATGCCGATTCCAGCATGTCCCTGCACATACACGCCTTCATCATCCGGGCCCCGATGAACGATCGTGGAACACATATTCCTGACATCCTGTTCCTGTACGTCTTGCTTATTTTTATGAATAATGCCGACAATTCCGCACATGGAAAGCTACTCTCCTTGTCACAAAAATACCGGGCTCTGATCCGGGGCAGAGATTCGGCTTCTTACCAGTTCCCGATACGCATTCAGCTGGATTTTTCCGATGGCACTCCAATCATATCGCTCAAGAATTCGTTGTCTTCCTTTTTCACCCATGGTTTTGATTTTTTCTGGATTGCGAAGCAGCTCGATTGTTTTCTGAGCAAAAGACGTGGGATCATCAGCAATAACCAGGTGAACGCCGTCTTCCACATCAATGCCTTCTGCGCCGACCCGGGTCGTTACCACTGCCTTTCCCAGGGAAAGAGCGTTCAACACTTTTAATTTCGTGCCTCCGCCGCTTTTCAGCGGTGCAAGAAACACGGAAGCCGCCGAAAAATACGGTCTCACATCAGCAACATATCCCTGGACGCGCACAGAAGCAGAACGCATGGCAAGTGCTTTCAATGCATTCGTTGGATGGGAACCAATTGCCGTAAAAGAGACAGCCGGTATTTCCTCCTCAATACGAGGAAAAATTTCTGAGCAAAAATAATCAACCGCCTCACGATTGTACAGGTCATGCATGCTTCCCACCCAGAGCAAGGAACCGGGTTCCCAGGCATCCGGTGCAGGAGAAAAGTGCTCGGTATCCACTCCGTTTGGCACCTCAATCATGCGTCCTGACGGATTCATGTGTTGCAAAACCTGAAGATCGTTTTTGGAAACCGCGACGCAGAGGTCAAACAATGTGCATGCCTGCTTTTCATACGCAAAAAGCTTTTTATATTGGAGATACAGGTACAACGTGAGCAGAGGATTTTTAGCATTTTGAGCTAGTCGCTTAACGCGGAGAGATTCAATATTATGCTCCGTCAAAGCTCGAGGAATCGCGGCTATGCGATGTGCATACATGGACACATGCAGAATATCGACATGAACCAGATCAATGGAATGCGTTTTCAGAATTTCCTGGATGCGCTTTTCCGTCTCGCTCCGGTAATATTTTTTGATAACGTACGGAAACCGCGAGAAAAGGTTCAGAAACAATGACCACAGCAGGCGAACGGTGCTTTCATCATCCGGAATAGTGAACAAGTCGATTGATTTGCACAAAGCCGGAATCGGATCATCGGGAGCCGCATGTTCACGATGGTGCGGTTTTGTGAATCCGACAAAAAAGATGGTATGTTCCTTGGCCAGAATACGAAGCATATTGAAGGTTCTGAGGTTATGGCCTGAATCCGCGGGAAACGGATAATTGGATGCAATAAAAAGAATATTCATGAGTAATACTGTCCGACAAGTTCTTCTTCTCTTTCTATTTTTTCTTGTGACACAACCGGAATAGCAGCAGGCTTACTGAGCAGAATCCCTCGATCAACGAGTCCCCAGAGAATCCAGAAATACCCTCCCAGTTCAAAAAACGTCCACCGGTCTCCAAAAATATTCGCAATACTCAGCGCAAGAACGCAACCCATAAAGCCGAATCCCAACCCTTTTATGAAATCGGTTTTCCCCTGCTTGAATAATCTCCAGCCGCTCATAAACGACTTTATCATGACCAGTACGAGCAGGAGGAATCCGATCAATCCTTGTTCAGAGAGCGTTTTCAGCCAGTAATTATGCGTATCCACATTTTCTGGAACGATTTTCCCGGTCTGAAGGACCGTACCACCGGCAGAAAGCGCGTATCCTCCATATCCAATTCCGTAGACAGGACTTTCCTTGAACTTATCAATCGCTATCTGCCAGAGCTCAAGCCTGCCACCAGCTGATTGCTCCAGTTTCCCTTCGGTTTCTTCGGTCATCATGATCCGGTCTACCACGGATGTGGGAAGGAGCGTCTGCCATGCAAAAAACAGAACAACTGCCACAGCGATCAGCATACGTTTTTTCAGAATACCGAACAGGAGCAGCACAACAAAAGCCGCAAGATACGCACCGCGGGAATACGAGAAAAGAAGCGGGTAGATGCCGAGAAGAGCGGCAGCCAGATACAGGAGTTTGCGGGTACGGATCTGTTCAAAAAATGATAATCCTAAGAAGACGGAGCAATAAAACACAATAAACGAACCATAGTGATTTGCATTCAAACCGGCAATAGAGAACGGACCTGAATCTCTTCGGTTCCAGCTGAAAATATCTCCGCTGACCACGAAATTAACATAGCTTCTGAAGGCAATAAATGCAAGCACCAGGCACATGAGCAGGAGCATTTTTTTCTGCTGGGGTTCACTCCTGATAATCAAAAATGCCAGGAAATACAGCAGGATCATCTCAGCATAATTTTTCCATTGGAGCAGCAGGATATTTTCCGTGCTCACGGGAAGTGGAAGATTGAACCGGATGCTGCTGTTCCAGAGCGCGATGTAACTGAAGAGAAGGAAGAACGCGATCAGCCATGTGTTCGGGGACTTTTGAATTTTTATTTTTTGGAGCAGCATTCCCGCTACCAAGGCAATAAAAAAGATATCAAACAAATCCTTACCAAGCGGAAATTCATGCAACGCATATTTGATGTTCGGCTGGGGTATGAGGACTGTCAAAAAGTACAGGCCCCATGCCGCCTCCTTGAAGACCGTAAAAAAAACCATAACGATCCCCAGAATATACAGTGAAGTAACAAAAATATACTTAAGGAGCGCTCTCATGAGTTCTCCGCATAATCGTGTTCGGTCTCTTTCGTGGAAAGAAACAGTTTGAGGGTTTCGAGAGGGTTACGTTCTCTGATCAAAACACCGGCTGCCATAATAAGGCTGCCGATCCCTGCCTTCAGCAATACGTTCAACCAGGGAATGTCTGTTTGAATGCTCGCCACCACGGCATACATAATCAGGGAAACGACAAGATAATAAAGAATAGGTCGTATCGTGAAAGACAATGTAATATAGGGGGAAGAAAAAACAATCGTTAATCCTGCTGCCACCGCACAGGAAATGAGTGTTGCCCAGGCAGCACCCAGAATTCCCCAGATCGGCAGAAAAACAATGTTAAGAATAATATTCACTGCAAGCGAAACCAGAATGATTCCGAGCATGGTCATTGTTTTTTTCTGCAAGTAGAGTCCGGCATTCAGGATGCTGTTCACGCCTCCCAGCAAAAGCGAGCTGATCAGGATAATCGGTGAAAAACCAGCTGCCTCCTCATAGGTATGCGATGCAACGGTCACCATAAAATCGTGCGATACAGCTGCATAGCCGAGACACACCGGAATCGCCGCTATCAGGACAAAGTGAAGAACTTTATTCAGAAATTCCTCTGTTTTTGCTCTTCCTTCACGCGTATACAGTTCCACGTACAACGGAACAATGGAAAAAGAAAGAGAACAGGTGATCAGTTCAGAGAGGTACATTGCCAGATTGTAACCAACGGAAAAAATACCGAGTGCAACATCTCCATTATAGAGAACGATCATATACCGGTTTGCATACGTAAGCAGAAAATACGATAATTCCAGAAGAAGCAGCGGAGCGCCGAAGGTAATGAGCTGCAGGCTGAGCGAACCGGATACGCTCCGTAGACGGATGCGATATTCGCGCAGAAACCAGAAAAGAAGCAGCGCTGCCAGCAGGTATTCGGCAATCACGACCCCGATAAAGAAACCATACACCTCGCGAACAAGAAAAAGCAGGAAGAGCAGGGAAAGGCCGATAGAAAGGATTCTTCCGACCAGCATCGCGCTGTTCAAAAAAATGGTCTTGCCCCGTATCTTTAGGACATTCAGAACAATTCCATTTAAAGGCCGAATAAACAAATAGGCGGCCATTATAAGGAACGCGAAGAGATACCCTTCTTCAATGTCCAGAAATCGGACCAGCGTGGGAACCAATAGTGCATACAGAATCGTTGTCAGAATGGCAAGCAGGATGCCGCGAATCATGATCGTGGAGGCAAAAACGGTTCTTCCTTCCTCGGTTCCGGCATACCCCGTATACATCCTGATGATTCCATCCGAAAGTCCTGCCTTTGCGAGAGCCACGGCAATAAATATCGTCGTGGTAACAAGACCCAGCATGCCGTATTCCGCGATGGTCAACACCCTGGTCAGAATCGGAAACGTCAGGAACCCAAGCAGCTGCGAAAGCACGCCGGCTCCAAAAAAATGACTGTATCGGATAGCCAGCTTTCGGAGCGACAAACTCGAGGCGCTCATACCAGTCTGTTCCCGAGCCGCTTGAACACCGCAACGTCTGCGCTCGTCGGAAAACTGAAATAACTTCCTTCTCCTTGCATGGGGCGGGTTTTGATCCGTCCTTCGCGATAGTCCTGAATAACATTCACCATGTGCGTTGCGCCTTTTTGCTTGGTTTTGAGAATAAGCTCATGCAGCGACTCACCCGGAACGACAGGAAGCTTCGTCTGAAGAATAATATCACCGGTGTCGATTCCGGCATTGATCTCATGAATCGTTATCCCGGTCTCTTTCTCACCGTGATACAACTGCCAGAAATTGGGAAGCATTCCCCGGTAGCGGGGAAGCGGCGCATTATGGATATTGATGCACCCAAGCTGGGGAATCTTGATCAAATCAGGACGAAAGATAATCGGGCAAGCAATGGAAATAAACAGATCAGGATGAAGCTGTTGCATGCTGTCGTGGAATGCCGTGCTGTTCAAATCGCTCCGCTCAAGAACCGGCAAACCATAGGCATGCGCAAGCTGTTTCACCGTAAAAGCCTTTTCATGGTCATGGGGAATCCATTCGGCACACGTACCCATGGCTTTCAGAAACGCATATCGTGCACCCATACGAAGAAAATCCGCTCCTCCGTAAAACGAATACATCTGGCGTGCCAAAGCAATCAGTGATTTTTTCCCCATCGGCCGTGACAGCACAAGTGCCTTGATCTCTTCGCGAAAAGGAAATCGCTGCAAAAATTCCTTAAAAAATGTTTTTACGTAAAAAGGATCTTCCTGCGTAAAAAAAACAATATTCATGCACTCCCCTTTTTTGTTAACCGAGTGAGGTCGGCATATTCGGCATACATATCCCGGTACGTAGCAGCCATACTGCAGGAAGAAAACTTGCTGCCCAGCATGCGATATGCTTCTTGAACCATCACCTGCCTCAGTCTTGGATTCATGATTGCCTGCTCCACTGTTTTTTGGAGGCCAGCCGCATCTCCGGGTTCAACGAGCAATCCGGTTTTCTGATGCACAATCATATTCGGAATATCTCCTACCCGTGTCGCAATCACCGGGGTTCGGGATGCCATTGCCTCAAGCAATGCCATGGGAGATCCTTCGATAAATGAAGGAAGAACAAATATATCCATTATATGGTAGAGATCCACGACATGTCTGCGAAAGCCGGTAAAGAGAATTGAGGCGGATCCGAACTCTTTTTTTAAATCTTCTTTGAGCGGCCCTTCTCCCACGATAAGAAAGAAACTATTCGGATACCGGGAAAGAATGGCTCGTGCTGCTTCGAGAAACACCCGGTGCCCCTTTTCCGGAGAAAGACGTCCTACGCTTCCGATAACCAGTGCGTTCTCAGGAATTCCGAATTCCGTGCGTTTTAACCGTCGAGAACCCATAGGAATAAATCGGTCAAGACATACCCCGTTCTGTACCGTATAGATACCAGGAGAAGGAATCCCGCTTTTCAGCAGTGCTACCCTGACGTCTGGAGAAACCGCTGCTACGGCATCAAACTGTTTGAGCACCATGCGGTCAAGCACGGCATAGCTTTTCATTTTCAAATCATCTCCCAGCCAGTTATGGCAGGTGGATATCAGGGTGATCGGAAGCCCCCGTGTTGCCGCGTAAGCATAGCAATCGGCTTTATACCCATGGGTATGAATAATACCAATCCTGTTTTTTTTCAAAAAGCCGCGAAGATTGAACAGCAGGCATACATCAAGCTTTGCCGAACAAGGAAAGACCGCCGCAGATAATCCGCGTGATCGCGCAGCATCCGCGAGCTCCTCATGCGGATTGTTTCGATTACTCATGACGCCCACGATCGGTGCATACGTTCCGTCGCGTTTGAGTTCAGACGAAAGCTCCAAAAGCATCTGCTCGGCTCCGTACATACCGCCGCTACTGATGATCTGGAGAACTTTTTTTGACTGAGAAAATCCTGAAGAGAGCGCAGTATTCATAGATCATGTTTTTTTGAAGGTGATGCAAGGAGTGTATCTGCCTGCAGAATCAGCCTGATACACTCGTTCCGAAAGGTATGAAAAAAATCAGCAGGCCATTCCCGGTCGGTTTCAAATGAACAGACCGGATTCCCGCGTTTCTGTCGGAGCCGATTCAAAAACTCCTCATACCGAGCCGGAGAAAGATTTTTTTGTCGCAATGCAGCAATGCGTTTCTCTAACTGATAGAGCAGTTTATGATCGTCGATCCCATCTCGAATCGCTTCCCACCGAAGGGTTGCAAGCGGACCGGCCGGATCAGGATAGGCAAGATACACATCGTCACTTCCTCCCGGTTGTTTCATCGGCATGACCTGTGCATTCTGCGTGTTCTGAAATGTCCAGGATGTCATGCCGTCGAGACCATGTTTCCAGACGAAAATGCCATACCGGTGCCGGGCATAAGCCGGGTTCTGACAGGTGGTGGTAACCGCATTGTCATACATCCAGTAGCGTGACCCGTTGCCATGGGCGGTGATGAGATCATCGGCATTGAACCTACTGGTGCAGAAATAATCGGGCGGATGCAATGGATCATACCGTTGCTGCGTGATCATAGTTTGACCGCCTGCTTCCTGGATAGTCCGTATCAGATCAGGAACCGCTGTCCTGCGCCGGCCTCGATAATCCGCCGTTGGATCATCCGGCTCATCAATAGGCAAAAAGACAACCGGCGGCCGGTTATTTTTTTGCACATACGAAGAAACCGTCTTTACCAGCGTGATAAGCCGATTCTGCTGAATTGTTTTTTCATACCCGCGGATATTTCCCGGATGCTGCGGTTTTGCTGTTTGAATAAGATGTCCCATATACCAGATAACCGGCCGCACAAAACCTTCATCCCGGGCAGCATCAACTCCGGCAAAAATATCATCCAGAACAGGGGTCCCGTCCTTTCGCGAAAGAAATACAAAAGGTGAATGGAATACAAGCGTGGTCATACCATGATTTTTATACTCTTTCAGAACAGCACGTGCAGACTGCTTGATTCGCTTTTTTTCCTGAAGTGTCCGGGCAAAAACAACTTCGGTAAATTCATACGTCATCAACAGGGAGTACTCTTTGTCCGGAAGTTCCTCCAAACGAATGGGAACAACCGTCACGGCAAGGGGTATTGTTTTTTTCTTCCCGAATTGGGGCGTGAGGGTGATTGAGCCATGATAGGTGCCCGGTTTTGTCCGTGGTGTAGACCTGACGGTTAGCCAAAATCTGCCTACTTCTCCTTCCCGGAGCATTGCCCTATTCCCGGGTTTGATCACCGCAGGCATCATGCGATATTCACCGGAAGCCAGTCCCATCGATTCGGGAATCGTATGGATGAAGCCAATCGTGATCAGGTCACGAGCAATATGGATCTTCCCGTTCTTCAGCTCACTCACCGAAACCTGCATGCGGCCCAGATTCCGGAGCGGATACACCCCAAACGTGATTGGTTCAAATTCATTCCTGACCATGGTAAGAGAAAGGCGGCTGATCAGTTCACTGCTGTGCGGCAGCTGGGTCGGAAACATATACCGAAGCGGAGAACGGGAAAAAAGCATATAGCCGGTCGCTGCATCCTGCAGGGTAGGCACAATCCCCGCCTGTTCAGAAACGGCTCTGACTTCACGAAACGATACAGGACGTGTTTGTGTCCTTCCTGCTGTACTTCTGAACTCGGATTTCCTGAGCACGAGGGATGCTTCTTCAGAAGCATTTCCTCCCTGAGGACGGACCGCAACCTGGATGGTATACATTCCGTCCGGAATTTCATACGGCAGATCAAAAACAAGATTACCGTGCATTCCTTCGAGCATGCTCGTAGAGGATTCCGCTATGAGATTTCCATTGCAGAGCAGCCGACCTTCAATCTCGCGTGCAGTTGCTCCTGATGCATTCCCGGAAAGGGTAAACGCTACATACAACGCTTTTTTCATCTCAAGCGAATCAAGAACAACAACGCGGTTTCTCAGAATCGGTTGATCAATTTGTATCGCGTTGCGTGCGCAGGACAGGCTGCACAAGAAAACTATCCATGCCAGCATGAAAAAAATTGTCTTTATCATATACCGGCTTGCAAAAAGTGCGGGTGCCTCATTCACGTGCACAAGACTCTCTATCGTTGTGTTTGCCATACCACAATATGCTCGCCTTTGAGCACTTTCACCATGCTGACCAGGGAGGCAGCATTCACCAGAATAAAATACAGGGGAAGATAAAACAGCTTCAGCCGAACGCCTTTTTTTTCAAAAAGAAATCCGCCGGCTGCCATAACGTAGAACAAACATTGTGCAAGAAAAGCAGCAAGGTAAAAAGGATGCTTTTTTACGAGAACAAATGAGGAGACAAAGGCCAGAACACAGAAAATCGGTACCATCCAACGGACAATTTTGTGAGAGAAAAGCTGGAATGCCACAAAGGGGAACCGGAACGGGTTCAAAAGACTTTTCATATACAGAAGTCCGTTCATACCCCGCACAATGACCCGAACCCGCATCATAAATTCGTCCGCTGGCTTCTCCGTGGTTTTTTCAAAGGCAAGTGCTCGAGGTTCGAATGCAATGCGGTATCCTTTTTTCAGAATGGCAAGCGGCTCAACCAGATCGCTGATAATATGCGGCGGAAGATCGGTGTAGAGGTCTTTTCTGACCGAATAAATACACCCGGAGCAGCCGGTCATGGTCCTCAGTCGTGCCTGGCGCGATTTTATAAAGTTCTCAATGTTCCAGAAGAGAATGGTCCCGAACCCCACAGAGGCACGCGTTTTATTCACGTACTGATACCGGCCGCTCACGGCTCCCACGGTCGGATCAGCATAATGACGAACTAGCCATCGGATGGCGCACGGTTCATACAAGGATGCGGCATCCGAAAACACGATAATCTCACCGTGAGCAATCTTGACCGCGCTGTTCTGAGCCGCTGTCTTTCCCAGCCGGCCTTCGACCCGGTGCAGGATCACGGGTATTCCACGTGCAGGGGAAGCATATTCCCGCACGATAGCGTCAGTCCCGTCAGTGGATCCGTCTGAGGCAACGATTATTTCCAGTCTCTGACGAGGATACTCAAGTGCCAGGGAATTTTCGATTTTCGCCCGTATGTCTTTCTCTTCATTGTACGCAGTGATAAGCAGCGTCACAAACGGTTTGCTCTCCCGGATCGTGCTCGCGTTTTTGGCAAACAGCGAAAGGAGCGTAATCAGAAAGGGATATCCCGCATACGCATACAGGATGAAAAAAACAGATGTCCAGAAAATAATTTCAGCAGTCATATTCTTCTACGCCGCGTGTATCTGCTCAGGCACGCCATACTGAATGGGTGCTTCTTCAGTGGAGATGCCCAATACAGCGTGCATCGTATCAAAAGAAAACGAAGGAACAATCTCTCGTATTCGTGTTTCCATGCGATGAATATTCAGATAATGCCGGAAGCATGACTTGAAGCCGGCCTTGATGCGTGGTTGTTCAGGATCAAGCTCCCAGGGATGAAAATAAAGAACCGCAGGTTGTTCTTCAATTTCATTGATCCGGAAGATTGCTTGTTTGATGAACCAGGCCGGGAAAAGCCGGAGGTATCCCCCGCCCGCAACCGGGATACAGAGCGTTATTCCCGAACCGCCCATCTTAATGGTCGAGAGCGGAAATTCTCGAATGTTACCTGAAGCAGTATGAATGGTATGCGGAAACCGCTTTGCATTCGGAATCCCGTAAATATCATGCACAATCGGGAACACGCTTGAATCATAGCGGAAGCCTTCTTCCACAAGAATGTCGAATGCCCAGAGCGAGTTTTTCGTGATTGAGTAGCTTGGTGCCCGATAACCGTATACCGGAGTCCCGCTGATATCTTCCAAAAACCGTTTCGATCTGCGTATATCGCTCCGGAACCGCTTGGGGCCAATCCGGTAAATCAGCTGATGGCCATATCCATGACACGCGATCTCATGCCCATGCCGCTGAATTTCCTTCACCAGCCCGGGACAACGCTCCGCAACCCATCCCAGAATAAAAAAGGTCGCTTTCACCGGATAGTCCTCGAGCATCCGCAGAATTCGCATGGTGTTGTCTGCCACGCGAAGCGGGTAGCGATCCCAGGTTTGGCGGTCAATGCAGTGCTCAAACGCAGCAACATGGAAATAATCTTCAACATCAACAGTCAGTGCATTCATCATATTCATATCAGAACCCCGATAATTTCATGGCAAAGTAACCAGGGGAAAATCCTCCCTGCAAGGACAGGCTCGTGTTTTCCCAAATGTTCAATCGCTTTAATGCGTACCGGTCTTTCAGGTCATTGATCCCTGCGGTAGTCGTCACGGCAAATTCATATTCTGCCTCGTTAACCAGATGTTTCAGAGAATCATTCAGATTCCCGCAGGGATAACAAAACACCGTTGTTCGCCGGCTCGTATGCTGTTCAATCGTCCTCTTGGATTCAGCAATCTCAAACCATTGATCTGCCCGCTGCATGGCAAGAAGATTGTTGTGGCTGTACGCATGCGAGCCGAAATGGACATTGCCGTTCATGGCACATACCTGCTCCCAGTTCATGACGGCATTTTCCGCTACCAGGGCTTCGTGATTGATTCTTAACCGTTCGCTTAACGCGTTGAGAAGCGCATGCACCTGTTCGCTGCTTTCCTTATTCAGATGTGAAAAGAGAATCGAGGGGTTGTCGTAAAACTTTTGGAACAGGGTTTGTATTTCCTGATTCAGTTCCTTGAGCATGCCGCGATTGTCCTGTTCGTGAAGCTGTTTAATATAGCAATATGCACGGTCCCACCAAAACAACGAGTCTGTTCCGGTACACCCTATTTTCCCGACAGGAAGAAAAAAAATGGCAGAAAGCCGCATGTACCGCAGGATCGGATATACGGTTAGATAATTGTCAGCATACCCGTCATCAAACGTAATAATGAGCGAATTGCGCGGAATCGGTTGATTGGCCGCCAGATACGCGCTCAGTTCTTCAAAAGTAATAATCTGATACCATCGCTTCAGCAATGCAAGCTGACGTAAAAAAATCTTTTTCGACGTAAACAGATACGGGAGCGACATCTGAATATTCCTGATATCTCGATCGGCAATCCGGTGATAGGTCACAATGGTAAGTCGTTTGCCCATACAGTTACGGAAAAACCGTACGAGAAAAAAAAATCCCCCGAACAAATACACCATACCGCACAGCCTGCGAACAGTCCGTTTTAACAGCCGAAAAGCAGGGGAAAACCCCTTTTGCGTTTCCCGCTCAAACACTGTTTTTTCTCCGTTTGATCGCCGATACGTTCCCGTCAGTCATACATGCTTCCTGTTCCCAAATTACCAGTTCAGAAAAACCAGACTGCAGCTTGAACAGGGATGAGTCCATAGTCGGCACCTTCTTCCGTATGCTGAAGTTCATGAATCCAGCGGCGAATGCGGCGAACTGCGTCCATGCTCGTGGCAATGGGCCGTGCCAGATTCCTCATCACATAGCAACCGGAAACGAGCGTATGCCGGTCATGCCATACCTTTTCGACAAAGGAACCTTCGTCGGATCCGCTATCAATATATTGAAGATCGGGAAACTGTTTTCCGGCCTGCTGCATCAACTCGACAAAACTCAGATTCCCGGGGCTGTAGCTCGAAAATTCCGGATCCCAGCCGAGCTTGAAGGTATATCCGGTCCGTGCTGAAATAAGATGCGAGATGGATGCGATGACCTGGTTTTGAACAGACAACTCGCTAAAGCAAGCTCTGCCTTCCTGAGCAAATCCCCGGACCATGTCGCGATAAAACGCTTCTTCACGCGGATGCGAGCGCAGCGAAGTTCTCCCGTTTTTTTTCCACCCCTGATGTTCCAGATTCAGAAATCGGTCGATTGCTTCAGGCATCAGATCACCCTGCACGATATTCCAACGAACATCCCCGTGTTTTGCAAGAAGCGTTTTTGATCTGCGCAAGCTTTTTTTCCGTTTGGGCGCAAGCATCGCATCGCTTTGTTCGGAATCCGGAATAAGAATAGGACGCTCCCACGCAGAGGACTGAACCCAGGGAATGCTCAATTCCGAGGTAACTTTGTTTAAGTGTTTGCCAAGTTGGGTATCAGCATTTCGGTAGATAAACTCCACACCCCAGCAGTAGGGTCGTGTCGAGGTAAAAAAAGAGAAAAACGCTTCAAGCGTCTGATCGGCATAGCGCTCATCAATAAGCAGTCCGGTGAGATACGAGTGACAGCACCGATATGCCTTTACATGAGGAATTGGAAGAATCGTGGTTCCCCGAGTATATTCAAAGGCGCCCAATCCGGTTAGTAATTTTCTGCCGGACGTCTCATGAAACAGGAGCACGAGTAACGCCTTGGCTTCCGGCGTCATATAACGGAGCGCCGGGATAATAAAGTGCGGCGACAAAAAGGCATTCCCCTCAATCGACCGCTGCTCAAGTGAAATCCACTGCTCGATCAGATCAGGAGTGAGTTCGTCCACCGTAAGAACTTCTACACAAATATCCTTGAATCGGTAAACCATGCCTTTCCTTTCTTTGAAGAATCGAGACGTCCAGGCCTCGATACATGCATCCCCTATGCTGCAGGAATGAAATGATCATCTGCAGCGGCATCAGCCTGCCGGTGTTCCCACCGGGTTTCGGTTTTTGTATCCCGGATCAGCACGCCATGACGGGCAAGCTGGTCACGGATTTCATCCGCCCGCTTCCAGTTACAATCTTTTCGAGCATTGAAACGTTCTTGTATCAGCTGCTCAATCTCTGCACGAGAAAGCATCGGGAATGCATGAGCAATGACAACCGCCGTGTCGTTCTTGCGGAAATCAGGAAATACCTTTTCCAGGTCTGCCTCCGCAAGGAGCACGTGCGCCTGCTGGCCAAGTGACGGATTTATCTCAAGAGCATCCTGCTCCGGCATCATGAACGACTTCCGGCGTTTTTTCCATCCTGCCTCGGACAGACCTGCAAACGGATCTTTGAGCACAAGCGATCCCAGTCGTGCCAGTCCTTCCCCGCTCAGTCGTTCACGAATGCACAATGTATAACTTTCCCATTCACGAGTGGACCAGTTCCGCTTGTATTCGTGATGCCCGCCCATGAAGTGGAGGCATGAAAGTTTTTTCTGACATGCCCTCCATACCTGAATGGTCATGAGCAGCATTCCCGGGTTGTAGTGTTTCAGAGACTCATCATGCACGGTCTGGAGATAGAAAAATTCATCGCGATAGATCATCTGAATGCTGCCGGCAACTACGCGTGAATCTGCGGTCAAAAAGGTGATCTCCGGCCATCCATGGAGCGCACACGATGTGAGCATTCGCTGATAAAAGAGAAGGAGATCGGGCGTGCGCGTGATACCTGATTTCAACGGCCCTTTCCAGCTCCGTTGTTCTAACTGGATATACACCTCAAGATACGGGCGGATCATATCCGGGTTGGATGTACCGATCACGCGAATGCCGCCAAGTTTGTGAAGTTCATGAATACTTCCGGAAAGTTTTTTGAGAAACCGGGGCTTCAGACCGGAGCAGTATGTCTCCCAACGGGATGGCAGGATAATGCTGGGATGAATCAGATTCTTTTTTTCTTCCAGCAGAATCCCGAGTGATGCAGAAAACGTTTTTTTCATGGCATGCAAAAAAGGATGCCCCTCGGGAAGCCCGGGGAAAAAGAGCTTGTTCCAAACGCGGTTTTTGCTGAGATAGGTTGCGAGCGCTTCATAAAAAAGCGTCTCTTCCCCCAGGAGAATAAAAAAATCCCGTTCGGAAAGGAAGCGATCAATCGGCTGGATCGTTTTGCTCAGCAAACCGAGCACTCTTCGGGAAATCACCATGAGCGGAGCAATCCCGATCAAAATTCCTTGATGCCTCACAAGAAGAATATGAAGCTGCGCATTTGGACCTGCCAGAGACCACGCCGCAGAGAGAAATTCATACGTAAGAAAAACGCTCGGCGTTTTGCTGCATCCGAGGGATGCATTCCAGGAATCCTTCAGGACCTCCCATGCGGGAACATCGGAAATGCGCTGAACCGCACATCCGTTTCCCGTTTCATAGCGCTGTTTCATGATTCCCCTCCTGCATGCAGAGGAGAGAGGCGTTTAAGAAGGGATTTCGCCTGACGGAGAAACACACCGGCTCCGAGCCGGAAGCGCTCGAGCGGATTATCTTTATAGATCGTGACAGTCCAGGTCTTTCTGGCATGTTTTGCCCAGTATTTTTTATATGTTTCATCTCCCTGCAAAAAATCGAATTCCGTACACCCTTCCTCAAACGCCCGCTCAATAATCAGGGACAGCAGCACCGTGCCGGCACTCCTGCGCTCCCCTGCTTCTGAAATACCGGTTTGATAATAAGAATATTTATTGTTATGACGAAAACAGTAATACGAGGCCAGCGGCGTCGTGCCCTTGTCCAAAAATGCCAGAAGAACCTTTTTTTGGGGGAGATATGCTTTCATGAGCTGCTGGTGAAAACGGTATGCGTCGGATCCGCAAAACGCTGTCTGGATTCCTTTGGCACTCGCACGCTCCGCATGCAGGAGGAACAACTGCTGCATGCCGGCGTCAATTTGATCAGGATGCTGAATCTCCCGATAGTGTGCCTGTTCTCGGATCAGCAGGGCTTTTCGCTTTCGTGTCAGCGCACTCCGCTTTCTCGGAGTAAAGGTTTTTTCATAATTCCGATACGTCCCTTGTAACGCGAGATAGGGGCAGACGGAAGAAGGAAACAGATCAATAAGAAATCCATGATTCAATTGGGAATGCAGCTCGGTGATCAAGAGGGACTGTTCACTAATTCCCTCGAATTCGAGTGTATCCCAAACCGCTGCATCGGCACGGACATACGCAAACAAGGCTGACAAAAACGCATGTTCCCGGCGCTGGTCAGCAATCAGATCAAGATGATCAGGACTCGTCTCTCGTGAAGAACAGAACCGGATGGTTTTTT
>Ga0265297_10002542_pt1 | contig 36615 bp, 22 predicted proteins | sample Munlanlwell13791_FD_192502 | JGI IMG/M metagenome (GOLD analysis project Ga0265297, IMG submission 192502) | Leachate microbial communities from a municipal landfill in Southern Ontario, Canada - Leachate well 137-91 | ecosystem: Engineered > Solid waste > Landfill > Unclassified | place... | reverse complement strand
GCGTCCTACGAGTTCGACAAGCCGTTCAACCGCTACCGCGTCATGACCAACACCGGCCAGGAAGCCTATGGCTCGCCGGCCCTGATCTCCAGCGTCGACGAGAGTGTGACCTTCCGCGACCAGATCTCGATCATGACCGGCTTCGACTACTTCCTGTGGCTGCCGTTCTGGAAGAACCAGGAAAGTTCCATCTTCACCAGCTTCCAGCTCTTCAACATCATCACCAAGGATTCCAAGGATCTGTTGTTCCAATCGCCCTATGCGGCCTTTGGCTCCAAGGTCCACCCGGTGCAGACCTATGGCACCTTCCTGTGGTGGAAATCGCTCGACGACGGTCGCCTCTATCTCGAGGGCCTGGCCGCCTACGACTTCCAGAACAAGGGCTTCGCCTATCGCCAACGTGTCGACTTCAACTACTTCGGCGACAGCGTCCGCCCGCGCCTCGAACTCATCCACTACGAGGGCAAGACCGAACAGGGCCTGTTCGGCCTCTATGACAATGCGGACGCGATCGAGTTCTCGCTCACCTATCAGTTCTAAGACGGGAGGAATAAAATGAAGTTCAAGACCCTGGCCACCGGCCTCGCTGCCGCGGCTGCCTTGCTCGGCGCGTCGCAGGCCGCCCTGGCCAAGCCGGAGGATGGTGTCGCCGCCTGGAAGGCCTTCGCCGCCACCCATCCCGAGGTAGCCCCCTTCGTCGACGGCATCGGTTCGCCCGAGGCGCTGGCAATCGCCAACCGCTGGGCGGCGCTGCGCGGCTATGACGCGCCGGGCATGCTCGCAGGCGCTCATCTGCCGCCCGAGCTGAAGCCCGGCACGGTGATCGACGCCAGCAATGTCGATGCCGCCTGGCTGAAGCCCTATATCCTGCCGGCCCTGGCCGAACGCTTCAAGGACAGCGCCTGGTTCGGCTGGAAACGCGCCGTCATCGTCCCGACCGCCTCCTACTACATGCCCAAGGGCACGCTGGAGCAGACCGAAGACGCCAAGGCCAAGGGCATCGTCTTCAATGCGACGGCCGACGGCAACCTGCTGACCCCCGACGGCAAGCTCGCCCTGGCGACCCAGGGCGCCATGCCCTTCCTCAACCCCAAGAACGGCCTCGAGGCGACCTGGTCCTTCGTCGCCCACGGCATCGCCAACGACAACCTGAACTTCAACCCGATCACCATGGATGTGTGCAACAGCGGCGGCAATTTGGAACGCCAATACAAAGCCGAGCTGTGGTGGCAGAAGATGCACGGCCGCAAGGACGTGGCGCCCTTCGGCGACATCAACGGCATGGACGGCGTGGTCGAAGCCGGTGCCGTCTACTTCACCGATCCCCGTGACGTGCGCGGTCTCTCCGGCGTGCGCAAGCGCTTTGCCGATGCCAAGAAGGAAGACGACTTCAAGGTCTTCGTGCCGACCCTGAAACGGACCCGCATCCTCTCCGCGACCGACGGCCAGGACCCGCTGGCCGCCGGCCTCGAACTGATCTGGGACGACTGGCGTGCCTATTGGGTGAAGACCGACGCCTCGAAGTTCGACTACAAGATCGTCGGCGAAGGTTGGACCCTGGGCTTCCCCCACACCGGCCACTTCTACGATGCAGCCAAGCGCGACGGCGTTTGTGCCGTCGACACGGTGGAACTCGAACTCCGCCCTGTCTGGATCCTCGAGATCACCGACAAGACCGGCAAGTACATCTACTCCAAGCGCCGGATCTACCTCGACAAGGAGTTCTACTACCCGGTCGCCAACGAGCTCTACGACGCCCGCGGCAACCTGATGCGTCTCTGGTACGACAGCCGCGACTGGATGCCTCAGACCGGCCAGGCCCAGTGGCGCCAGGTCGCCATCTGGAACGTCATCTCGAAGCGCCTGACCTGGGTCACGATGGACTCGCGCTGGCAGGGTCTGGACAAGAACCCCACGCCCAGCCTCTTCGATATCGACCAACTCAGAGACTACAAGTAGCCCCCTCACCCGGCGGCATCAACCATGCCGCCGGCCCATCCCTCTCCGTTCCTCCTGGGCTCCCCCCAGGCCACTCGGAGGCCGCGATGTCCAACCATCGCAGCCTCCATTTTTTTTCGAACGACACGATGAGGCGAGCGACGAAGTGACGTCCCCTCGTATTTTTCCTCCGTTCCGAGTGAGAGTTTTGCAGCGCTGTGACGCCTTGCGAACGGGTCAGACTGTAAATCGGTGCTGTGACGGCACCCTGGGGCAATATCGGTATAAGTAACTGATACCTATGGGAAAACTGTTGCGGAGATGGGGTCCCGTTCAGCGCCGATCGGGACCCCCGCCTATGACGTGAAAGCGTTTTCACATCAATAGCTTATGGGATGCTCGGCATGGGGGCATACTTCAGAGCCGAATGACAACAACGACGCTTACGCTTTCAGGAGGTGACCTGACCCCCGCTGATCTGGGCCCCAATTTTGGACGGCCCAAAAAGCGAACACCCCCGCGGCATGGCCTGCGGGGGTGTCGTTATCAGTGGTTGCGGGGGCCCGCAATCGCTTCAAATTGCTGTTCGAGGTTGCAGGTCCGTCGTCCCGTGCGCACTGCCCGGCGGTGCCATGACCACACTCGGCTCTGATCCAAGGATCGGCTTGAATTGATCGCAGGAGACGGGATTTTTTCGACCCGTTTCCACATGACGGTGGCCCTTGTCACGGACCACCGAGAGCGGCCACACCACTCGAGGGCGGGAAGTCGTGCGCCCCGTCGGGCGGGCCGGCGACGCCATGATCGACGTCGTCCTCGATCACGTCGCCGCTCAATTCGACAATGCCGTCTATTCCGCGGGTCTCGCCCTTGGGCTCTTCGGCGCAACCGCCGCTCGGCTTGGCGGCAATGCCCGCCGACGCGCATCCTGGCGCCCCCACAGACGATCGGCGGCACAACCACGGACAGCGCCGCGATGCCGCCTTGCGACATATGCGTGCCCGGCCAATAATAACGCCGGATCGGAGGCGGGAATGACAGGGAAAACAGGCTCGTCGCTCGCAGCCATTGTGATCGTTCTGGCCTCGAGCACATGCCCGGCCTTGTCCGCGACAAGAAACGAGATTTCCAGCGCACAGCAGGCATTGATCTCCCTGGGCCTGCTGAGGGGGCAGGCCGACGGAGTCTTGGGAGCAAAGACGCATGCCGCCATTCGCATGTTCCAACGCGAGCGAGGCCTGACGGTCACCGGCGAACTCGACCAGGAAACCTACGATCGGCTGCTGACACCGACGCCCGCGCCGACGACGACTGCCCCCCGGCCCGTAGACGCGCTACCTGCGCCCTCCCCCTATTCGCCGGCGTCTCCAACCGAGCAGGAGTCTTCGTCTCCCCCGGAATATCGTGAACCGGCAGGCCGCCCACCCTATGCGCCCCTTGCTCCTTTCGTGAGCGCAGCGCTGTTCGCGATCATCGGCTTGGCATTCCTCGGGCGGCGCTCGCATGAGAAAACCCGGATGGAAAAGCCTCAGCCAAAGGAAGTGACCGGCAAAGGCCCCCCCGCCGAGAACCGGGCCGATCTCGCCGCCACTCTCTCACGGCATAATGCGGGCATCGACGTCATCAGAGAGAAGCCGAAGGCCCAGGCCGCGCTCCCGGTGGAAGACCCGCCGGCACCCGCAGGGGCGACGGCGGAACCCATATTGCCCTCTGCTCCTTTGGAAGAGACGGCGCCGCCCGTGCCGACGATGGCGGGCGCCTACAATTCGGATGCCGCCAGAAATCGGGCTGATCTCGCCGCCGCCCTCTCACGACACAACGCGGGTGTCGACGATGTCATCAGGGAGATGTGGGCCCAGCCCACGCTCCCGGTGCAAAACCCGTCAGCCCCGGCAGGAGCAACGGCCGCCCCCATCCCAGAGCGATTGCCAGCCGCCCCTTCGGAAGAGACGGCATCCTCTGTACCGACGATGGCGGGCGCCTATAATTCCGAGGCCGCCAAGAACCGGGCCGATCTCGCCGCCGCCCTCTCACGGCACAACGCGGGTGTCGACGATGTCATCAGGGAGAGGTGGGCCCAGCCCGCGCTTCCCGTGCAGCCCTCTGCCGCCCCCATGACGGCAGAAGAACGAAGTATGACGCCACAGCCGTCGGCTGCGAGTATTGCCGACGACGCGATCCGTCGCGCCTTGGCGATTCAGGCCGGGCGACCTTCGCCGCTGCCCAACCCGGACGGCGGGCACGACGGCGAGGATGTGAACTGGGTCGATCTCGGCTTCCTCGGAACGTCTCCGCCGCCAAAACAGCAGGAACCCGCCACGAAGAGTAGCTGGATTCCAAAGGGCCAGAGCATCAGGGTCGGGGACTTTGCGCTGCCCACCGGGATGATCTATGTCGGGCAGGTCATGGTGCCGCTGCAGGGTTATGGCACAGACCGCTGCCTGATCGACCCCGGATTGCCGGTGCGGCCGGGCCCGGCTGCGCCACCGTCCTATTATCCGTCCTACCAGGGATTCTCACCCGAACAACGCCACGCCTATCTCACGTGGCTCGAAAAGGGCAGAGCCGGCCCCACCGACATCGGCTATGTCTTCCTCTTCTTCTATGGCCTGGAACGCCGGCTGATGGGCGAGGGCGCCCGGGAAGACGAGGCCGACATCACGGCCGAAGTCGAACGGCTCCGAGATTCATACGGTTCCAATCATTCCTTCAGGCGCTATTCGGCCGAACTGCTTGCGGCGGCGAGACTGCGCTACCTCGGCATTCCGGATCGCCCACCGGCGCTGCACGAAGCCCAGTGGGAAATGCCGATGGATCTGAAGGCCGGCCTCGGTGCACTTCTGGCCCAGGACAGGACCGTCACGGCCGAATGGGCGCTGGCTTGGGTGCGTTGTGACCCCGAGATGCAGTGGCGTACGCCGGCGATTAGGAGCCCCGGGATCTTCGAGCGGCTTTTCCTCCGCCGGTTCACCGAGGCCTATCCGGAAGGGCTCAAGATCAAACCCCCACAACGCAAACTCTCTGCCGCCTATGCGGCCTGCAGCGGCGACTTCCGTCTCACCTTCACTTTGACGCTCGACGGCGTGCCGCTGCCTGACCCGACCGCACTCCGTGCCCCGCAGGCCAGGATCCGCCCGGTCGCCGACCAATGCATGGTGGAACTCGATGGATACAGCCGCTTTCTCGGCAAGCATCCGGAACGCGGTGACAGTCTGGAGGCCTATGGCCTGCTACCCGCCGACCTGCGCTCGCAGGAAACACCGGCGACGATCCGCAGCCTGATCGACCGACTCGCCTCGGCGACAACCGAAGGCCCGGCACTCCTCGCCTACCGGGAATTGGCGCAGGAGATCCTCCCCGACATCAATGAAAAGCCGAGCCGCAGGGAAGTTCAAACGATCGGCCAGTTGCTCTCGACGATCGGTTTCGGCATCGAGCCCGACCCCAGCTTCGGCGGCCGAACCCTGCGTCCGGCCGAACCTGTCGCGGTATTCGCCCTGGCCAGGACGGATGTCCCCGCCGTCGCAAGCGACGCCTACCAGACCGCAGTTCTGCATCTCCATTTGGGCGTTCTCGTCGCTGCCGCAGATCGACATGTGTCCGATGACGAGCGACAGACATTGCTCGATCATTGTGTGCGAGGGGCCGGCCTCTCTCCGGCGGAGGCATGCCGACTCGCCGCCCATCTTCGCTGGCTCGAGGCCTGTCCGCCCGATTTCGCCGCGATCCGAAACAGGATCGCTCCGCTGCCCCCAGCACAGAAAGTCGAGGTCGGCCGCCTAGCGATCGAGATCGCCTTGGCCGACGGCTTGGTCGACCCGGATGAAGTGAAGCTGCTGGAGCGACTCTACAAGGCGCTCGGCCTGGATCCCGCGTCCGTTTATTCCGACTTGCACCAGCCGGCACCTTCGAGGTCGCACCTCGCACCCAAGGCGCCGGCCCCCTCGGAAGCCGGCGGCTCCGGAACGATCAGCCTCGACCTCGATCGAATCCGACAGATCCAGGCCGATACCACCCATGTCTCCAGCGTGCTCGGCCAGATCTTCTCGGAGGAGATCGAAGCTCCGTTGCCCCCGCTCCCCCCAGTGCCGGACACTGCCGCCGATTGCGGGACGAGCGGCGGGAATGTTCTCGAAGGTCTCGACCGCCGCTATGCGGAACTCCTTCTGGAACTGGCCGGCCGACCCGAATGGCCCCGGCCGGAGTATGAAACCCTGGCGCGCTCGCTCGGACTGATGCCCGACGGCGCCCTGGAGACGATCAACGAATGGTCTTTCGACCGTTTCGACGAAGCGATCGTCGAAGACGGCGATCCCCTTGTCCTTTCCCCCGCTTTGCTCGAGGAGGCCGGCCTCAATGTCTGACGCGCCCAAGATCAAGACCAAGGATCGCGACCAGATCCTGCAGTCGCTGCGCGCGGGCGTGGTGCCCCGGACCGGCCTTCAGCATGTGCAGGTGGGCCGGGCCCTGGAGGTCGAACAGGTTCTTCGCGACATCCTGCGGATCGGCGAAGGCGGCTCCAGCATCCGCCTTGTCATCGGCGACTATGGCGCGGGCAAGACCTTCTTCATGAATCTGGCCCGCCTGATCGGCCTCGAGAAGAGGCTGGTCACGGTGAACGCCGACCTCGCCCCCGACCGGCGCCTGCACGCCAGCGGCGGCCAGGCGCGGAGCCTCTACGCCGAATTGATGCGGAACCTCGCCACCCGGACCCGTCCCGACGGCGGCGCGCTCGGCAGTATCGTCGAGCGTTTCATCGGCGACGCCAACAAGACCGCCGGGGCCGAGGACCGGCCTGTCGAAACCGTCATCCAGGAACGCCTGGCGCCGCTCGAGGAACTGGTCTCCGGCTATGATTTCACCGTGGTCCTGAACCACTACTGCCGGGCGTCCGAGGCCGGCGACGAAGCCGGGAAGTCCGCGGCCCTTCGCTGGCTGCGCGCCGAATATTCGACCAGAACCGATGCCCGCAAGGCACTCGGCGTGCGCGACATCATCGACGACGCCAGTTTCTACGACTACCTGAAGCTGCTGGCCCGCTTCGTCGTCATCGCCGGCTATGACGGTCTCCTCGTTGTCCTCGACGAGATGGTCAATCTCTACAGGCTGACCAACGCCCAGGCCCGCAACGCCAATTACGAGCAGCTCCTGCGCATCCTGAACGATGTCCTGCAGGGTTCGGCCGCCAACATCGGCTTTCTGCTGGGTGGAACACCCGAATTCCTGATGGATACCCGCCGGGGCCTCTACAGCTATCAGGCGCTTCAATCCCGCCTGGTCGAAAACCAGTTCGCCCGGAACGGCCTCGTCGATCTCTCCGGCCCCGTCCTTCGCCTGCAGAACCTGACGCCCGAGGATCTCTTCGTCCTCCTGAAGAACCTCCGCCATATCCATGCCGGTGGCGACCCCAGTCGCTATGCCGTGCCGGACGAGGCTTTGACCGCCTTCATGGACCACTGCAACAGGCGGATCGGGGAAGCCTATTTCCGCACGCCGCGCAACACGGTCACGGCCTTCGTCAACCTGCTGTCCGTGCTCGAACAGAACCCCGGCGTCTCCTGGCAAGACCTGCTGACCCAGATCGAGATCGGCCGCGACGGGGCCCCGATGGACGAGGCAGACGATGTCCCGGACCAAGAGGGAGACGATGACCTCACCCGTTTCAAGCTCTGATGCCTTCGACGCGCTCCATCCGAAGGTCAGGCAATGGATTTGGCAGCAGGGGTGGCAGGATCTGCGCCCCGTCCAGCGTGCGGCGATCGGACCACTTCTTCAGGGTGGCCTCGATGCCATCATTTCGGCGAGGACCGCCGCCGGCAAGACCGAGGCGGCCTTCCTGCCGCTCATCTCGCGCATCGCCGACGAACCCGGGGGTGGCTTCCGTCTGCTCTACATCAGCCCGCTGAAGGCCTTGATCAACGATCAGTTCCGCCGCCTCGAAGGCCTGTGCGAGACGCTGGACATCCCGGTCTTCCGCTGGCACGGCGACGTTTCCTCGGGCCAGAAGGCGCAGGCGCGTAAGCGCCCCGCCGGGATCGTGCTGATCACCCCGGAGTCGCTGGAAGCCACCTTCATCCGCCGGGGTCTCGAGATCGGACGCCTGTTCGGCGCCCTGGACGCCGTCGTCATCGATGAACTGCACGCCTTCATCGGCACCGATCGGGGCCGGCAGCTGCAATCCCTCCTGAACCGTCTCGATGCCGCCATCGACCGCCGCGTGCCGCGGGTCGGACTCTCGGCAACCCTTGGCGACATGTCACTGGCGGCGACTTTCCTCGACCCCGATCATCCGGCGCGCGTCGCCCTGGTGACGGAGCCCTCCGGTGGCCAGGAGGTTCGGCTGCAACTGCGTGGTTACATCCAGGCACCGCTCGGCGCCCCCACCGCCCCGGCGGCAGGCGAGCAGGACATTGCGTCCAGGCTGGAACCTCTCCATGCCATCGCGGAGGACCTCTTCAATCGCCTCAGGGGGCAGCGTCACCTCGTCTTTGCCGGCTCCCGCGATCGGGTCGAACTTCTTTCCGACCATCTTCGCCAGCTGTCGGAACGCCTTGGCGTCCCGAACGAATTCTTTCCGCACCATGCCAGCCTGTCGCGCGAGCATCGGGAATTCGTGGAAGCCCGGCTTCGCGATGGCGCGCTGCCGACCACGGCGATCGCCACCTCAACCTTGGAACTCGGCATCGACATCGGCGACGTTGCCGGCGTCGCACAAATCGGGCCGCCCTTCACGGTCAGCAGCCTGCGCCAGCGTATCGGGCGCTCCGGGCGGCGCGAGGGACAGGCCGCCACCTTGCGGCAATTCGTCATCGAGAAGGCCCTGTCCGCCGATCTGGGGCTGATGGACCGGCTGCGCACCGATCTGGTCAAAAGCATCGCCATGATCGAATTGATGTTGCGCGGCTGGATCGAACCGCCCCGGCCGTCGGCCATCGACCTTTCCACCCTGCTACACCAGACCTTGGCCCTGATCGAGGAACGCGGTGGCATCCAGGCGAGGAGCGCCTGGCAAATCCTCTGCGTCAAAGGCCCGTTCCGCCTGGTGTCCGCGACGCTCTATGCGGAACTTCTGCGTGCCATGGGCGCGCCCCAAACCAGGTTGATCGAGCAGGCGCCGGACGGCACCCTGCTTCCGGGAGAAGCCGGCGAAAAGCTTGCGGGCCACTATGATTTCTATTCTGTCTTCGCCTCCACCGAGGAATATCGTGTCGTCCATGCCGGGCGGCCACTGGGCGGCCTGCCCATGGGCAATACGGTCTTCGTTCCCGGCATGACGATCATTTTCTCGGGCCGGCGTTGGCGGATCCGGGAAATTGCGGACAGGGAAAAGCTGATCGAGGTCGAGCCGTCGAGCGCCGGCACCCCGCCTCGCTTCGAGGGGAGCGGGGGCGATCTTCACGACGGCGTCGCGGCAGAGATGAAGCGCGTCTATGCGTCGGGTGATGTTCCCGCCTACCTCGACAAGACCGCGCGGAACCTTCTGGCGGAAGCCCGTGACGCATTCTTGCGGCTGGACCTCGAAAGACTATCCATCGTCCAGTCCGGCGGGCTGTGGCTGCTGCCCTGGGTCGGCACGATCAAGATGAACACACTGGCACTTGGCCTCAAATCCGCGGGGCTCGAAGTCTGCCCGGGCGACATCGGCCTCGAAATCCTGGGCACATCGTCGGACGCATTGCGCGCCGCGCTGGCCGGGCTGGCATCGAGCCCCCCTCCCGACCCCCTCGATCTCGCCGCCGAAGCGGCGACTCCGGCGCTCGGCAAATACGACCGCCACCTCTCCCCTACCCTGCAACTCTGCACCTATGCGAGCCAGCGCCTGGAACCGGATAGGCTGCCGAATTTGGCTCGCGACATAGTGGCGGGTATTGTGACCGGACCAGGGTAACGGCAGATCACCCTGAATTCGGCGCGTGTCGGTCCCGGCCGTCCGACCGGACGAGTTTGATATCCTGCCCGGCGGCCCAGGCCGCGACATCGCCGCGCCGCAGGGCCGTCGCCATCAGGTCGGGAAACTGGTCGGGTGTGCAGGCGAAGACGGGAATGTCCAAGGCGGCCACCTTGGCCGACAGGTCGGGATTGTAAGCCGGGCGGCCGGTGTCGGTCAGCGCCAGCAGCACGACGACGTTGACCCCGATCAGCGACAGCCGGGCCAGGCGGCCGACCAGCGCCTCGGCATCGCCGCCCTCGTAGAGATCGGTGATCAGGACGAGATGGGCCTTGAGCGGCCGCTCGATCCGGTCTTCGCAATAGGCCACGGCCCGGTTGATATCGGTACCGCCACCGAGCTGGACGCCGAACAGCACCTCGACCGGGTCGGCCAGTTCCGGGGTCAGGTCGACGATCTCGGTATCGAAACAGACGAGCTTGGTCGCGACCACCGGCAGAGATGCCATGACCGCCGCGAAGATCGAGGCATAGACCACCGAACTCGCCATGGAGCCGGACTGGTCGACGCATAGGACCACCTCGTCGAGATCGACGATACGCCGCTGCTGGCGCTGAAAGCCGATCAGCCGCTCGGGCACGATGGTGCGGTGCGCTGCCTGGTAGTGACGGAGATTGGCCTGGATGGTGCGCGGCCAGTCGATATCGGCGAAGCGCGGCCGGCTGGTGCGGCGCGAACGGTCGAGGGCGCCCCGGATCGCATCGGCGGTGCGCCGCTCCAGCCGTTCCATCAGCTGTGCGACCACCTTGGCGACCACCATCCGCGCCGTCTCCTTGCTCTTCTCGGGCATCACGCCACGCAGGGCGACGAGATCGGCGACCAGGTTCACGTCGGCCTCGACCGTGACCAGGAATTCCGGCTCCAGCAGCATCTGGCGCAGGCCCTTGCGCTCGAAGGCATCCTTCTGGATCACCTGCACCACGGGCGAGGGGAAGAATTCCCGGATGTCGCCCAGCCATTTGGCGACGCGCGGCGCCGATCCGCCAAGCCCGCCGCGGCCCTTCTTGAGCACATCGTCACCGTCGCCATAGAGCGCGGTGAGCGCATTGGACATGCGCTGGTCGCTGTCGGACAGTTGGCTGCTGCCTTCGGTCTCGGCGCCCAAGGCGAGTGTCCAGCGGCGACTGCGTTCGTCGTTCTCGGTCATCGCGGCCTCCCCGCGTCAAGGAGCTCGATCACCCGTGCCTGATGGCGGGGCCATAGATCGGCGGCACCGACGATCAAACTGTAACCTCTAGCATCATCGCCGCCAGGGCTGAACAACGCATCCATCAGGCGTCGCCGCTCGTTCCGGTCGAGGCCCGAGAAGACGCGCCGGAACAGGGGCAGGCTGCCGGTGAATGCCTCGTCCTCCAGCGTCATCAGCCAGGTATCGACGGCCCCGCGCAGGGGCGCGTCATGGATGAGGCGCTGGCCGGCGCCATCGAAGAACCCCTCGAAAAAACCCGCCGCCTCGGTGACCGGCGTGCCCGGCGACAGCATCCGCGCCAGCAGGTCCGCCGCCTGCCCGGCGGTCAGCCGCTCGACCTCGTAGAGCAGCCGCGCCGCCGTGCCGGCCACGAGCCTGGTCGCTTGGCTGTCGCTCAGCAGCGCCCGCAGGGCATGGTGCCAGTTCGTAACCACCTCAATCTCGAGTTGGGCGAGCTGTATCGCGCTGTCGGCGGCGAGAATCACAGCGCGCAGCTTGGCCGCCGCTTCCGTGTCCAGATTGCGGGCGGCATAGGGCAAGGCGAGCGCAGCCTGGATCACCATGCGCGGCATCAGGGCGCCCAGGTGCTCGGCCGTGCCGGCGCGCGCCTCGCCGTAACGGAGAATGTCCGCCATGGGCGGAAGGGCCGAGAGCAGGGCTTGGCAATCGCTGGTCAGCGCCGCCTTTTCTTCCAGCGCCGCAATGCCGTAGGCCGTAGCGCCGGGCAGGTCGGCGATCATCGCGCTACGCACCAGAGCGGCCAAGGCGCCGAGTTCCGGCTCACCCCGCATCGCCTCCATCACGCGGCCGGCCGCAGCTTCGGCAATCGTGGCACCATAGACCAGGTTCTCGACCAGCCGCACGGCGAATTCCGGCTGCCAGCAGAGCTGCCAGTTCTCGCGGAAGGTGCCGCGGCTGCCGCCGGCATCGGCCTGCCGCCCCCAGGGCACGTCGAGCGCATTGAGCCGATGCAGCAGGGTCGAACGGGCGAGCCCGCTTTCGCTGCGCAGGTCCAGCGTCAAGGAGCGTTCCAGCGCCTCGGGCTTCAGCCGCGTCGCTTTCTGTTGGCGCTGGAGATCCTCGAGCAGTGGCGCCAGGGGCGTCGAGGCCGGGATCGACCCGACACCGGCGCCCACCAGCAGTTCGGCCGCGATATCGTCCCAGACCGCGCGCTCGCCGCCGCACAGGCAGGCGATCGCCGCCTCGCGCCATTCCTCGAAACCGGGGGCCGGGCGGTTGCGCAGCGCCGCCAGGGCGGTGCCCAGCCGCTGCGCCTCGATCACCGCTGCCGTCGAGACGAAATGCCCCCGGTCCCGCAGCACGCGCGCCATCCTGGCCAGCCAGACCGCGCCGCGGTCGCCGCCGGCGCGCGTCTCCCACAGATGCGCGCACCAGCCGGGCGCCACCACGCCGGCGCCATAGCCGCTCGCCCGCGCCAGGCGCGGCGCGGTCCATGGGGCCCAGGTGGCCTTGATCTTTGCCTTCGGCCGCCCCTTCAGCAGCTCGCGGTCGGCAGTCTGGCTGCGCCGCTCCGCCAGGGCGGGCACATGCCACGCGCCGCAGACCACGGCGACCGGCCCTTCGCCTTCCTTCGCGGCCTTGGCGATCTCGATCCGCATATGGGCTTCGCGTGCCGCCTCCACCGCAGAAAGTTCACTCGTCTCCCCCCGCAGCGCACTCATCGCATCGGCGACGGCCGCGAACACCGACCCGGATTCGGGATTTTCCTCGATCACGTCGGACCACCAGGATTCACCGTCGTCGTAACCTGCCGCTGCCGCCAACACGCCGATCGGGTCTCGGCTGATCGGGTCCTCGAGCGTTGCCGCGGCCATGTCGGCGGTTTCATCGCCGCCCATGCTCAGCCGGTCCGCGGCGGGCAGGTCGATGAAACGCAGCCTGGCGCCGTGACGCACCGCCCAGCAGACGGCCTGATACTCCGGCGAATAGTCGGCGAAGGGATAGAAGCTGGCCCTGGCCGGGTCGTCCTCAGCATAGGTGAGCAGCGCCACCGGCGGCGTCATCGCCAGATCGGCGAGCATGGGCAGCAAGTCCGACGCATCGGTCGGCCCTTCGATCAGCACCGTCACAGGCCGAAGCTGGTCGAGCGCCTCGACCAGCCGGCGGGCGGATCCCGGGCCGTGGTGGCGGATCCCGAACAGGGAGACTTGGCCCGCCATGGTCTCAGATCAGGTCGGTCAGCGAGGCGTAGTAGCCCTCGAAGCCGCGCCGCTTCTTCAGCACGGTTTCGAGATATTCGCCCAGCACAGCGGTGTCCTGCACAGGATCCTTCACCACCGCACCGATCATGTTGGCGGCCAGCGTTTCGGGGGTCAGGCGGCCGTCGTTGAAGAAGGTGGCCTGGCTGATGCCGCCTACCATCACGGCGATGGCTTCGGCCGTGGAAAGCCCGCCCGAGGGGGACTTCAGTGCGACCTTACCGTCCTCGGTCGCGCCGGAGCGAAGCTCCCGGAAAATGGACACCACCCGCGCCACTTCCTGGGCCACGTTCTTGGGCGCCGGCAGGTCCAGGCTCTGCGCCATTTCGCCCACGCGCTTGACGATGATCGCCACTTCCTCCTCGGCGCTGGCAGGCAAGGGCAGCACGACGACGTTGAAGCGGCGCTTCAAGGCAGAGGACAGTTCGTTCACGCCCTTGTCGCGGTTGTTGGCGGTGGCGATGATGTTGAAGCCGCGTCGGGCATAGACCGTGCTGTTCAGTTCCGGGATCGGCATCATCTTTTCGGACAGCACGGTGATCAGCGTGTCCTGCACGTCGCTGCCCATGCGGGTCAGTTCCTCGAAGCGGCAGAGCAGGCCGCCCTCCATCGCGCGCATCAGCGGGGTGGGCACCAGCGCATCGCGGCTGGGCCCGTGGGCCAGCAGTTGGGCATAGTTCCAGCCGTAACGGACCTGGTTCTCGTCGGTGCCGGCGGTACATTGGATCACCAGCGTGGAATCGCCCGTGATCGCCGCGGCCAGATGCTCCGACACCCAGGACTTGGCCGTGCCCGGCACGCCCAGCAGCAGCAGTGCGCGGTCGGTCGCGAGCGTCGCCACCGCGGTTTCAATCAGCCGCCGGTCGCCGACATATTTGGGCGTGATGGCGGTGCCGTCCGCCGCAGCGCCGCCCATCAGATAGGTCACCACCAGCCGCGGCGACAGCGCCCAGCCGGGCGGCCGCTGGCCGCCATCGCCGGCGACCAGCGCCTCGAGCTCGGCCGCGTAGCATTCCTCGGCAGGCAGGCGCAGTTTCTCGCTCATGCTTTCACCCCATTGTCTTCCAACCCGGCGTTGAGCCGCAGCATGTCAAGGCGCGGGTCGGCGCTCAGCAGTCCGGCAGCGCCCAGCCGCTCCATCGCCCGGATGGCCGCGGCACGTGAGGCGACGAGCCCGAGCGCCAGAAGTTCGCCCGCCTGCTCGGCCGCCCTGACACCTTCGGCGTCCTTCAGGCCCTCGATCAGCTTTGTGCCGGCGGGCGTGTCGGTCACGTCATCGATCCCGCCGCAGCCGCCAGCGATCGATAGCGCGGATTGAAAGCTCTCGCCCGCTGCAAGCGCCTGGCGGGCAAGTGCCGTGCGCTGGGCCGGGCCGAGCCGCGGCCGTAGCGCCAGCAGCACCTGGATGTTGCGGATTGCCTTACGTTCCATCGAATCGAGCAGGGCCGCGATCAAACGATCCGAGCCGGAGCGTTCGGCCATGGTGGCGAAATCGGCATCCGCCAGCGGGTCACCGCCCCAGTTCCAGATCGCGGGCAGGTCGTCGGCCGTTACTTGCAGTGCCGCGGCGAAGGTGGCGACCTCGGCGCTGGCGAAGAGCTGGCGGCGGCGCGCGGCCTGGGCGGGGGTCTTGATCTCCTTGGCCGCCAGCACCTTGGTCCGCCTGAGCAGGCCCTTGGTCTGGAGCTCGAAGAATTTCGCCAATTCCGCCACATCCTCGTCCGCGGCCGCGTCGCGGCCCAGGCGGCCGAGCAGGGAAGCCGCGAGAGCCTTCACCTTGGGGGCGCGGTCGGTGCCGGCCAAAGACACCAGGAACGGTGCATCGTCGCTCGAAAGGCCGATCGCCAGCAACCCCAGCAGGCGCAGCCGCTCTTCCGCGCCCGTGTCGGCAACTCTGGCCTCCAGCAGCACCCGCGCAGCCTGCGGATCGCGCATGCGCAGCCTGGCCAAGGCCACCTTGCGGGCCGCGGGCCAGTAATCGTCCCAATTCTCGGCGGTGAGCGCATCGTGCGTGGGCTCCGCCACCGCGGCGGTGGAGGCCGCCATTTCCGCCCAGTCCCGCCACGGCGCATAGACGTCGGGACAATCCTCGTCATTTGCCGCCGGCATCCAGTCGCCAGGGTGGAGCGTCCAGCCGCGCAGGGCGAGGAAGTGGAGCAACTCGTTCCGCAGCCGCGGCTCCTTCATCGTTGCCAGATTGCGGCGGACGAGAGGACGCAGAGCTTCCGGGACGGTGGGCGAGGCAAGCGGCGGAATATCGGGAAGCACGCGCAAATCCGCCGGCACAGCAGCCGTCACGGCCACGCCCAGGAACTGGCCCGAGAGCGCGAGCAGGCGCAGTTCCGCCTCGGCCGGTTCGGTACCCAGTTCCCCCCGCCACATGGAGGCGACCGGGGCGGCCGCGCTGCCCATTGTCCAGCGCGTCAGGACCGCATCCAGGCCGTCGAAGATCGCTTCAGACATCACCCATCCGCCCCCATCGGCCATGCGCCGCCAGGAAGGCAAGCCGGCTGCCCGACCAGATTGCCGCCGCCTGCGTCAAATCAGTGCCGCACCACAGCCCGCCGGTATCGCCGACAACAGGCAGAATGGCCGATCCGTCCGCCGACCGCCACCAGGCATGGCCCTTGCCGTCCAGCGCGATGCGTCCGGCCGACAGCAGCACCGGCAACTCGAGCGTCCAGGGTTCGGCCAGCAGCGGCGCGGTCAAGGCTTCGGCCAGCGTGCCGTCCGGACCCGGCCATGGTGCCGCGGGGGCGGCCTCCGCCGCCATGCGCTGAACCAAGAGCGCGCGCAGGGGCCGCTGGGCCGGATAGAAGGCCAGCTCGCCCTGGAATTGCTCGCCCGGCGTGAAGACGGAACCCCGCCGCCCCGCGCTCGCCGGAAAGAAGTCGAGCAGCATGGCAAAGCGAGGCCCTGCCTCGCCCAGGTTCAGCAACCAGCTCGTCTGGGACACCAGGCCGTCACGCCTTGTCTGCACCCGCTCGGCCAAGACCTCCCATCGGGCGGTCAATCGCAGCGTGGCCGGGTGGGCGAGGACCGATTCCCGCGTTTCCGCGGTAGCGACGGCGCGCCGGATCTCGGCATCGCGCGGCGCAGTGCGGAAGGCGCGTGCAAGCAGTACCAGCTTGCCGAGTTCGACCACCGCAGTGCGCGGCCGGTCACCCGCCGGCACCCCCAGCAGCCGCCCCGGCAACTCGTCGATCCGGCCGGCCAGCGCGCCCGCCTTGCCGTCCACGAGGCGCGCCGCGATCCGCCGGCACCGTGCGGTCGCATCGTCGATGAAGGCGGACAGGCCCAGGCGAAGCTGGTCGCCGATCCATTGTTCGAGCGCGTCGAGGGCACCGAGGATGCTTCGCTCGGTATCCTCCGACCGCTTGGCCGCAGCCGCCTCGCGGCGTGCGGCAGCCTTGGGATCTTCGGGCTCTTCCGGTTCGGCGGCTTGCGCCGCAAGCACATCCTTGGGGGCGGCCGGCGTCCCGTCTTCCGCCGGCTTCGGCTTGGCCGTGCCCGTGCGCCGGCGGCCCAGCCAGTCGCTGACCCAGTCCGGCGTCGCCGCCGGGGTGAAGGGCACGATCGCCTCGGCATTCAGCCACAAGAGGCCCAGCACATGCTTGCAGGGAAACTTGCGCGAGGGGCAGGTGCATTTGTTGCCCAGGTCGCGCAGATCGGCCATCACCCGGTAGGGATTGGCGCCGGAACCCGCGCATTCACCCCAGATCAGGGCACCGTCCCCGCTGGCCCCGATGCCGGACCACTTGGCGGGCTTGACCAGCCCGGCTGCCGCCTTGAGCGAAGACTGATCGCTCGCAAGCCGCTCGATGGCCTTCAGATCAATCGCCACACCATCATCCCGACGACCCCGCCATCGGAGCATATAGCGAGAAACTTTAATCGCAATGCCGCCGCGAGGAAACTGGGCGCAAGCATCTGAAGGTTGCCGATCGATGACAATCCGCGGACCGATAAGCTCGTGCATCTTGGATTGGGCTTACCTTCGTCGCCAAAACTCTTCCGGCCATAGCACGGGCCGCTCAGGGCAATAGCTTCCGGACCGCCTGCCGCTCCTCGTGCTCGAAGGCATTTGCGAAGGCCTCAATGTCACTTGTCGTCATGCCGAGTGCGCGGCCTTCGTCGCGCCAGGTTGCAACGGCCGCCTCCACCTCCGCGAGGATCGATTTCGCCCGGACCTTCGAGATCCGGAAATACGCCGTGACCGACATCAGCGCCTCGATCGTCGCCTCGGGCCCGGTCTCCTCCGAAACCCAGGTCTTCAGCTCCAGCAGCCGTTCCGGGAACGGGTTCAGCTCGAAGGCCGGCGCCTGATGCTACTGTCCCCGGTCGGCATGGAGAAAACAGAGAAGATCGCCGCCCGGCGAGAGGGATGATCTCCCTCGTGGCCCAGCGCCATACGTACCGCCCGCGCTCGTATGTCGGGAGAAAACTTCATCGCACTCTCGTTCGTCATCGCCAGATCCTCTCAAAAGGATTGGCCTCCGACGAACCCGGCGCAGTTCAGCCCCCGCCCCCGGAGGATCGGTGAGAAAGACCACGCACTAGCGCGGTTTCCGGCAAAGTGGACGCCGGTTTGCCGCTAGAAACCGCGCTATTCAATGACATCTGAGCCGATTGCCGATTCAGTGAATCGGCAATCGGCTCTAGGATAGGGTTCTGATGGTGATCCAGCCTACCGCCTCGGCCGCCGCCCAATGTCAGGGCTATACTAATGCGAAGGGCCGGGCTCGCATGAGGCAGATCCGATAGCCGACATATCCGGTTCCCTGCTGGCGGCAAGGCGATCAAAACGAGGAAAACCCAGCTCCAAAATGGATGAATTGCCAGATGAAAAACACCTTCTGGTTATAATTCCAGAATATTAACTATTTTTAGAATATGCCATGAAGTTCATTGCCCGTAGCATGAGCATCGATGGTGAACTTGTTGCAGGCTCCCGATGGCCGTGTTGCCTCCTGTGAAAGGCCGAGAGACTCGTGAACGCCGTCCCGACGCGGCGGCAGGCCGAACGACACCCCCAAATACAGCCTTGCCATCAGCGGACGCCCCTTATTCCGCCCGGACCAGAGGCCGCCGCGCCCAGCGGCGGGAAGGCCTGCCAAGGACGACAAAAACGACGCCATGCGCTCGGGTCAGCCGGGCTTTCGTCGACACCGCCCTTGTCCGCTACGTGAGGGGCGAGGGCTATTTCGACGATACGGAGTTCCTGACCGAGACGATCATAAAAATCCGTTTTGGTGAACCGCTGAGTGCCGGGCGTTTTCCCAAGGAGCTCTACGGCAAATATGCCGGCGGAACGGTCAAGAGGCTGACCGACCTGTGCTATGCTATGGGTCTCATCGTAGTCTCTCGCGCTGTTGCCGACGATCTATGTCAATTCGACTTGGGTCAAGGCGCGCCCTGTCCCGTCAAGGTTTTCCAGATCGATCGACACCCCCCGTCGAGGGAGAATATTTCTGCGTCAATTTCGGCAACAGAAAAGAGAGTTTTCGGCCGGAGCAGTCATCGCGGCCGGAACGAATCTTTCCTGACCAAGACTTCTGGCGCATCCCTTCGGCAGTACGGGACGACGAGATCACACTCGACCCTGCGGCCCTGGTCGGCCCGGACCTATGGGTCGAAGAACCACGCTTTCGTAACGCCTTCTTCATGAGTGACCGCCTGGTCCGCGCCCCGCGGGAAGCCAAACTGATACGCTGGTTTCGCCTCTGTCGCTGCCGGGTGATCTGCTCTTCCCGCCCTGAGAGGGACACCCGTCCGCATCAAAATCGCGGAGACTCTTTATGAAGCTGCTTCCCATAAGCCCCGACGAGATAAAGACCTGTAGCTCCGAGGCGCCAGCAGGAGGCATTGCCCGTTACAATACAGCCTTGCCGATGACGGAAGGTCCAGGTATGGCCCTGGCTAGGCGAGAGGGGCAGGCGTTGCGCCCATCCCGCAGCCAGGGGATGTACCAATGACGACGAAGCCGCGCGCTTGGGTCAGCCGAGCCTTCATGACCACTTCTCTCATTCGCTATGTAACGGCCGAAGGCTATTTCGACGACCTCCGTTTCATCGCCGATACGGTGAAGCGCAACGAAGAGGGCGAGCCGATGCCCGCCGAGCGCTTCCCCAAGGAGCTCTATGGCAAATATACAGGCGGGAAAGTCCGGAAGCTGCCGGATCTGTGTAATGCTGGAGGTTTCTGGGTCGTTTCCGCCCCCCTTGCGGAAGTGCTCGGCCGCTTCGACCTGGGGCAGGGCAGTCTCTACCCCGTCGAAGTCTTCCAGATCGACCGCCGGACGCCGGTCGAGGGTGAATATTACTGCATCAATTTCGGCAACCGGAAGGCCAGCTTCCAAGCGGACCAGTCCCCACGAGCTCAGAGGATCTATCCGGAACAGGACCTGTGGGAACTCGATCTGGCCCCTGAGGACGACGACATCGCGTTGAGCGAGGCAGCCCTGCAGGGACCTGACATCTGGGTCGAGGCACCTCGATTTCGAAGCGCATTCTTCATAAGCGATCGCCTCGTCCAGGCTCTGCGCGACGCCAAGCTGACCCGATGGCTTTGCCTATATCGCTGCAGAATAATAAAAGACCCAGCCGCATAACAAACGATCCGATGGAAATCGAGGAAGACTACGATGGTATCGAATCCACAGTCCATCAGTTCCTTCGCCTTCCAAATTCATCACATATTCCCACGAGAGCTGTTTCTCGTCCCTGAAATTCAGTCGGAGTTCGACCGTCTGTTCGCAGGACAGGAAAAGGAAATCTCGCTCGATGCCAGCGGGAACAAGATCGCTCTTTTCCAAGACAGCGCCGCTACCTCTTTGGTGCGGCAATCCTATGCCGAGGGCGACTCGAAATTATCGGATGCAGGATACGGCGGCGGCTACCATCCATTAGGCAGCCATCCCGGTTATAACGATTTCATCATCTATCAAACCAAGAAAATATTATCCAATCCTAAATTGGACGATGCGGAAAAACGTTCTGAATTGTGGAATCTTCATGAATTCGCCACCCGTATCTCCCAAGGCGTCATCACATTCGATGGCGGCGAGCTCGGCATCTCTGGGAAATCAGAATATTCGAAAACGCTGAGTTCCGCCTACCAGCTCTACGAGAGCGACACCTACAATGGCTCGATCGGCGAAGCGGCCAGGCTACATGTCGAAGTGCCGGCGTTCGAGCATGGAGACTATGTCGATCACTTCGACTCGAGTCTTACCGACAGCGGCAGCTTGAACAACAGCGAAGAGCGGCTGAAAACGATCGTCAATACCATCGACCTCATACGCCCCAATCTGCCGCAGGAGAAATATGACAAATACGTCGCGAAGATAGACGAAATCCACGCCAAGATCGCCGAAGGCGGGCTCGATACGCATGCCACTTGGAACAAGATGGCTGCGCTCGGCCGGGCGATCTCCTACGACGTGAACAAGCACGGGGGACTGGTACCGGGATCCGATTTCCACGATACCGCGGGTACCCACACCGAAAACCTCGCAGCGCGCAGCATCTTGGATGGGCCGGGCCCGATCGACAACAATCCGGACCGCGTCATCGACAGTGCCAAACAGATCGGCGACGCGCTGCAGTCGAAGGCCGGGCTTCTGCCCGAAAAATTCAGCGACTTCGACGGGCGAACCCAGTTCGATATTCACACGGCCATCGACTCCGTTTCCCGAGCGCTCGGCAGTTCGGTGATTTCAGACGTCACCGGTTTCCTCAACGGCTCCTACGACGCGCTCAAGAAGGGTATCGCGACAGGCGACTGGGGCGACTTCGAGCACGTCGCCGTCACCTATGGCGTCAACGCCGTTCTCGGCATGGCGATGGTCGTTGGGTCCGTCGGCCTGACGGCATTGGTCTTCGGGACCGGCGCCGGCGAACTCGTCGCTGCGGCTTGGGAAGTGTATAATATCTACCAGTCGATGGAGGACATCGGCGGCCTGGTCGACAAGCTGTTCACGGACCTCTCGACCATCGATTTCGGCCTGTCCGATGCCATGGCCGCGATCTGCGGGTTGTTCGAGCGCTCCTGCACCGATCCGATCGTCCTCGATCTCGGCGGCGACGGCGTCGCGCTCACCCCGATCGCGGATTCCCACGCGTCGTTCGATCTGCACGCAACAGGTTACGCCGTGCATACGGGTTGGATCGGCGCGAACGACGCCTTCCTGGTGATCGACCGGAACGGTGACGGCAAGGTCAACGACATCACCGAACTGTTCGGCGACGGCGACACCGATGGCTTCACATCGCTCGCCCGCATCGATAGTAATCATGACGGTTTCATCGATGCCCGCGATACGGCATTCGCCTCGCTGCGCCTATGGGTCGACGCCGACAGCGACGGCGTGACCGACACGGGCGAACTGAAGACCCTCTCGGGTTACGGGATCAAGGCGATCGACCTGTCGGCGACCGGCGCCGGTGGTGGCACCGGCGGCGACACGATCGGTGCCGTCGGGACCTATGTCAGAACCAATGGCACGACGGGCCAGGTCGCAGAAGCCTATTTCGCCAACGACACCGCCCTGTCGCACTACCAGGGCACGACCGCCTACGACCCCGGGGTCTGGATGTTGCCGGACCTGCGCGGTTACGGCACGGCGCCGAATCTCTGGATCGCCATGAGCCTCGACCCGACGCTGAAGGCCATGGTCGCGGATTTCGCCGCCTTGACCATCGCGGATACGAGCGCCCTGCAGTCGGCCATCCTCCCGATCCTCTATCGCTGGGCGGGAGTCGAAAATATGGCCCCCGGGAGCCGGGGCAACTATGTCGATGCCCGGCATCTCGCCGTGTTGGAGAAATTCGTCGGTCAGGGCTACGACTTCCGCGGCAGCAGCAATCCGATTTACAGCCATCAAGGCCAGTTGATCGAAAGCTCGTTCCAGTCCCTCGAAGCGGCGGTCGGTGCACGCCTGATGTTGCTCGGTCCGCTTCGCGGCGCGTTCGACGAACTGCACTTCGATTTCGCGACGGACTCTTTCGCGCTACCGGACGACGTCACGAGCTTGCCGACACTGCTGATCGACAACAGTCCCGAAGATTTCGCCGAAGCAGCCGGCTTCTGGGCCGAATGGTATTCGGCGCGCCCGCTTCTCGAGATCCTGGCCGACGCCTTGGATTTGCCTTCCGCCGACATGGCAGCCGACTTCGAGGCGGCGTTCGCTACCCTGCATCTGCCGTTCACCCTGGACCAAGCGCTCTACGGCCGCGTCTTCGCAGGGACCGAGGCGAACGACGCCCTTACGGGAACCTTCGCCGGCGACTTTCTCCAGGGCCTCGCCGGCGACGACGCGTTGACCGGCGGACAGGGCGACGACACCTATTACTTCAAGCGGGGCGACGGCAACGACCGGATCACCGACCAGGGCGCCGCGAGCGATCAGGACAAGCTCGTCCTGGCCGGTGTGACGCCGGGCGACCTCCGCGTCATCCAGCATGCCGACAAGCTGATCCTGCTGATCGACGATGGTGCCGGCGGGCGGATCGACCTGACCGACCAGTTCAGCGACAAGGGCGGGGTCGAGAGCGTGCATTTCGGCGACGGCACGGTCTGGAGCGAGGCGGACCTGCTGGCCCATGCCGTGTCGAGCGATGGCACCATCGTGACGCACCTCGGCACGACCGATGACGACACCATCGCCGGCAGCACCATCGGCGATCTCATCGAAGGCCGAGTGGGCGACGACGACCTCGCGGGTGGAACGGGCGACGACACCTATCTCTTCTACCGGGGCGACGGCAACGACCGCATCACGGAGGAGAGCAGTGGCGGCAAGGCCGACAGGCTGGTCCTCCACGGCATCGCCCCCGATGCCGTCACCCTGTCGGCATCCGGCAACGACGTCGTCGTGACCATTGCCGAGAGTGCGGCGGGCAGAGGCGACGGCGGCACGGTCACCCTGACGGACGAGCTGCTGTCAGGCAATTACGCCGGGATCGACACCATTGTCTTCGACGACGGCACCACCTGGGCGCCGACCGGGATCGACGTCTGGCTCGCCCATGGCGAGATGAACGCCAATGTCGCCTACAACCTGGTGCTCGACAATATCCTGGATTCCCTGGAGACCGCGCCCGAGACGGTGACGCCTGCGGCGCTGGACGCCCTGAACGTCCTGCTCCCCGCCCTCACCCAATTCGCCACCGACGACCTCGGCCCCTTCCTGCGGGGCCTGCTGGAGGATGGCGTCGCCCCCCTCCTCACGGGCGATTTCGCGAGCCTCGGACCGGCCCTGGTCGAGGCCGTCCACAACCTCGGCCCGGTGGTCGACGGCACCGGCACGCTGCTACTGCCGGCGACCGGACAGACCCTCGACCTGCTGATCCCGGCGGTCAGCCACTTCCTGTTCGCGGACGTGGTGCCGGCCCTGGCCCAGAAGCTGATCGTCCACGGCCTGATCCCGGCCACGACGGCCGACCACGCCGACATCGCCGCGCTGCTGACCGACAGTTTCGAGTTCCTGGTACCGGCGGTGTCCCAGGCGGCCGATACCCTGCTGCCCGCCGCCACCCATATCGTCGCCGACGACGTGTTGCCGGTGGTCGGGGGCCTGCTCACCGATGCCATAGCACCCGCCCTGAGCGGCGAATTGAACAGCCTGGAACCCACCCTGAACCATCTCGCCGGCAATCTCGGCACGGTCGTCGCCGGCATCGGCGATACCTTGGTGCCGGCGCTCGGCGACGTGGTCGGCGACCTGCTGCCGGCGACCGCCGGCTTCCTCGACCAGGCGCTGCCGGTCGTCGGCACCATCGTGGCCGATACCCTGGTGCCGGCCCTGACCGGCGGGGCGGCGGCGCCCCAGACCGCGGCCGACGACCTCTTCGACTTCGCCGTGCCCGCGGTCACCGGCATCGTCGACGCGGTCGCCCCGCCCGTGACCGACCTGGTAACCGGCAGCGTGCTGCCCGTGGTCAGCGACATCCTGGTCGACGGCGTCGCCCCGGTCTTGAGCGGCAATCTGAACAGCCTCGGCACGACGGTCGTCGATGCGGTCGAGACGCTGGTGCCGGCTGCGGTCGAGACAGTGGCGGAGGTCGTGACCGGGCTCGGCAGCCACGTCTCCTCCTTCCTGAAGAACCTGCTCTCGCCGCAGCATGCCGATCACTTCCACTTCCTTTAGGTGACAAGCATGCGGTCGCCCGCATCCCGGTCACCGGCGGCGGAGGCCCTGATGGCCTGCCGCCGCTGGTTCGCGCTGATCGCGCTGCTCAGCGGCGCGATCAACCTGCTGATGCTGACCGGGCCCTTGTTCATGCTGCAGGTCTACGACCGTGTACTGTCGAGCCACAGCCTGCAGACCCTGGTCGCCCTGGTGCTCATCGTCACGCTCCTCTACCTCTTGCAGGGAGCGATCGACCTCGTCCGCACGCGGCTGTTTGCCCGCCTCGCGGGCCTGCTGGCGGGGCGGCTGGGACCGGCCCTGTTCGAGGCCGACCTCCAGCAATCCGCCGCCGCCCCGGCCCTGGCCCGGGGGCCGCGTCCGCTCCGCGACCTCGACCAGGTGCGCGCCTTCATGGCCGGCGGCGGGCCGAACGCTCTGTTCGACCTGCCCTGGATGCCGCTCTATGCCGGGCTGCTGTTCATCCTGCACCCTTGGTTGGGCCTGCTCGGCCTGGCCGGGATCGTGGTGCTGGCCTCCTTGACGGCGCTGACCGAAGGATTGAGCCGGCAGCCGCAGCGGCAAGTGACCTTGCTCGCCGCCCGCGCCCAGGCGGCCAGCGATGCCGCGATGCTGCACAGCGAAGCGGTGGTCGCCCTCGGCATGGCCGAGGGGCTACGGGCCCGCTGGCATGCCGTGAGCGACGCCGCGAGCGCGGCCATGCTCGGCAGCGGCGATACCGTGTCGCTGTTCGGCACCTTGTCGAAGAGCTTCCGCCTGCTGCTGCAATCCCTGATGCTGGCCCTCGGCGCCTATCTGGTCATCGACGGCGATGCCACCGGCGGCGTCATCATCGCCTCGTCGATCATGCTCGGGCGCGCCCTGGCCCCTGTCGAACTGGCGATCGGCCATTGGCGCGGCTTCGTCGCCGCCCGCCAGGCCTGGCGGCGGATCGACGGCCTGCTGGCCGCCTTTCCCGCCCGTGCCGCCGGGCTCGACCTGCCGCGCCCCCGGGACAGCCTGGCGGTGACGGAACTGGCGGTCGCCGCCCCCGGAACCCGGCAGGTCATCCTGCACGACATCTCGTTCCGGCTCGAGACCGGCGACGTTCTCGGCGTGATCGGCCCCTCCGGCTCCGGCAAGTCGACCCTGATCCGCAGCCTGGCCGGGCTCTGGCCGCCGGCGCGGGGCAGCGTCCGCCTCGACGGGGCGGAACTGTCGCAATGGTCCCGACCGGCAGCGGGACGTTTCATCGGCTATCTGCCCCAGGCGGTCGGCCTGCTGGCCGGCACCATCGCCGAGAACATCGCCCGCTTCGACCCCGACGCGGCGACGCCCGAAATCCTCGAGGCGGCGGCCGCGGCCGGGGTCGACCAGATGGTGCGCGGCTTTGCCGCCGGCTACGACACCAATATCGGCGAGGGAGGTGCCGCCCTGTCGGCCGGCCAGCGCCAGCGCGTGGCGCTCGCCCGCGCCCTGTTCCGCAATCCCTTCCTGCTCCTACTGGACGAGCCGAACGCCAATCTCGATGCCGAGGGCGAGACCGCCCTGGCGGCCGGGATCGCCCGCGCCAAGGCGGCCGGCGCCATCGTCCTGATCATCGCCCACCGGCCCTCAGCCCTGGCCCATGCCAACAAGGTCCTGATGCTCGCCGACGGCACGGTGAAGGCCTTCGGCCCCAAGGACGAAATCCTCCAGCGCATCCTGGCGCCGCCCCGCACTGCCCCGGCCCCAGCCCGGAGCACCGGCTGATGGCTATCGAGCGCAGCTTGCGCCGTCATGCCCTGGTCGGCCTCGGCCTCGTGCTCGGGATCTTCGCTGGCCTGATCGCCTGGAGCGCCTTTGCCGAGATCGCCGGCGCCGTGGTCGCCCAGGGCCGGGTCGTCGTCGAATCCGACGTCAAGCGCGTGCAGCACCTGGAAGGCGGCATCGTCGGTGCGATCCTGGCCCGCAACGGCGATCGGGTGGAAGCCGGCCAGGTTCTGATCCGGCTCGATGGCACCCAGGCGGAAGCGAGCCTCGGCATCGTCCGAAGCCAGATCCTGTCGCTGACGGCACGCCGGCTCCGCCTGATCGCCGAGCGCGACGGCCTCGACCGACCCGACCCGATGCCCACGGAAGGCGCCGAGGCCGCCGACGCCTGGACGGCGGAACTGCGGGTCCTGATGGCACTCAGGGCCTCGCGTGACGGCGAGGTCGCCCGGCTGCGGGAACAGGTCGCCCAGGCAACCCAGAACATCGACGGCCTGAAGGCCCAGATCGCCGCCAAGGACCGCGAATTGTCGCTCATCGCCGAGGAACTCACGGGGATCCGGACACTGCACAAGCAGAACCTGGTGCCCCTGTCGCGCCTCAAGGCGCTGGAACGGGATCAGGCGCGGATCGCGGGCGAGCGCGGCCAGTTGCTCTCCGCGGTCGCCGAGACCAAGCAGAAGATCGCCGAACTCGAACTGCAGGTGCTCCAGGTCGATACGCAGCACCTGAAGGACGTCTTGTCGGAATTGCGGGACGTCGACGCGAAGCTGGCCGAACTCGCGGAACGAAGGATTGCCGCGGAAGACCAATTGCACCGGATCGACATCCCCTCGCCGGCCGCGGGCGTGGTCCATGAATCGGTCGTCCACACCTCGGGCGGCGTGATCGGCGCCGGCGAGACCCTGATGCTGATCGTGCCGGAACAAGACCGCATGACAGTCGAAGCGCAGATCGCACCCGCCGATATCGACCAGGTCGCGAGCGGCCTGATGGCCCGGGTCCGCTTTCCGGCCTTCGATCAGCGCACGACGCCGGAGACCCGAGGCACGGTCGACACTGTCTCCCCGGATGCGATCACCGACCCCCAGACCGGCCGCTCGCACTATCTGGCCCGCATCCGCATCGAGCGTGCGGCCCTGCCGCCCGCCGTCGCGACCATGCTGAGGCCGGGCATGCCGGCCGAAATCCTCGTCGAAACCGGCTCGCGGACTGTCCTCAGCTACTTCGTGAAACCGCTCCAAGACCAGATCGCCAGGACGTTCACTGAGGACTGAAGTATTCTTCATGATAGCAGGAAAAGTTGGCAGCGTTGTCGAATGAAGCAAAATCAGAATTTCTGGAATCGATGCAAGTCTTGAGCACAAGCGCCTGGAGGCGGCGGAGATCATCCGCTCGCTGATCTCGGAGATCGCCCTGACGCCGGAGGGCGACGAGTTGCAGATCGTGACCTGACCCCCGCGAGTTCATCCAAGCTGGAGTAGAGTCCGACCGAGAAGGAAGGGCTTTGAGATGAAGCGGAAGCAGTTCAGCGAAGAGCAGATCATCGGGATCTTGAAGGAGGCGGAGGCGGGAGCGGTGGTGACGGAGCTTTGCCGCCGCCACGGGCTGTCGAGTGCGACCTTCTATGCCTGGAAGGCGAAGTACGGCGGGTTGGAGGTCTCGGAGGCGAAGCGGCTGCGGGCGCTCGAGGACGAGAACGCGAAGCTGAAGCGACTGCTGGCGGATGCCATGCTGGACAACGCCGGGCTGAAGGAACTTCTGTCAAAAAAATGGTGACGCCCGCCGGCAGGCGAGAAGCGGTCGCGCATCTTCGGCGGATGCTGGGGATGAGCGAACGGCGGGCGTGCCGCGTGATCGGGGCGGATCGGACGAGCGTCCGCTACCGCCCGCGCCGGGGCGACGACGGCCCCTTGCGGGAGCGGCTGCGGGCCTTGGCCCTCGAGCGCCGGCGCTTCGGCTATCGGCGCCTGCATATCCTGTTATGCCGGGAGGGCCTGGCCGTGAACCGGAAGAAGGTGCAGCGGCTCTACCGCGAGGAAGGCCTGTCGGTGCGCCGCCGCCGGGGCCGGAGACGGGCTGTCGGCACGAGGGCGCCCCTGGCGCTGCCGGCCCTGCCGAACCAGCGCTGGAGCCTGGACTTCGTGCACGACCAGCTCGGCGACGGCCGTCGCTTCCGGGTGCTGAACATCGTCGACGACGTGACGCGGGAATGCCTGCGGGCGGTGGTCGACACCTCGCTCTCCGGTCGGCGCGTGGTACGCGAGCTGACCGAGCTGATCGCCGAGCGAGGCAAGCCGCGGATGATCGTCAGCGACAACGGCACCGAACTGACCTCGAACGCGGTGCTGGCCTTCGCCGGCGCCTTCGGCATCGAATGGCATTACATCGCACCAGGCCGCCCGATGCAGAACGGCTTCGTCGAGAGCTTCAACGGGCGAATGCGGGACGAGCTTCTGAACGAGACCCTGTTCTTCGGCTTGCGCCATGCCCGCGCGGTCGTCGCCGACTGGATCGAGGATTACAATACCGAGCGGCCGCATTCCTCGCTCGGCTACGAGACGCCGGCGGCCTATGCCGCCGGCCTACGCAAGCAACGGGAGGGGCATGCCCCTCCCGTTGCTTCAATCTCCACCATGCGTAATTCTGACCACAGGTCTCTGCTTCCACCTGGATGAAGCACGGGGGGCAGGTCAAGGGCACCGCGGTTCGCCCGGCGCGTCGCGGCCCGGTCCTTGCGCAGCAAAGGCGTCAAACACTATGAGATCGAGTGCTTTGCGCAGACGACCCTGTAGTAATTTAGTGCCTCGCCTAGGATTTCACTCATCTCGTCTAGTTCACTTTTAAGTTCTGTGAGATCGCCTATCTTCAATTGCTCCTTCATTCGGGTTAACTGACTAACCAAGCCATTCAGTGTATCGCCTTGGACAACGATTCCCGGATGTTGCCGTTCGGGCAATTGCACGACCGCAAAATTGATAGGCTCGCTTAGCAGCTTAACTGATCCAGTCATAGCGTCCTCACCTAGGGCGTGAATGTGATATGTGGCTTACTTGGGTCGAGGGGTTCAAGGAAGAAGTCCTGATTTCGTGGTTCGCCAAGCCCTCTGGGACCTTCCGGCAGTGAACTTCTCAAGCTGTGCCGCGTCGAGCCCCTCGTGCCTTCTGGCAGCAGGTAATCCCAATCCGAGTTGGCACGCGCGGTGCCTTGGGCCCGGCTGCCCACAACTGTGACTTGGGTACGCGTCCTGGTGGCCGCGTTCTGTATGCGCGTGATCTCGCTCGCCGATAGATTTTCCAGCCTAGCCCCACCACCTGCGACGGGACCTGCCCCCCTTTTCGCAGCTCCAAGGAGAGCCTGTTCAACAATAGTGCCACCGAATCCCCTGCCAATCAGCGCCAAGACGGGACCCAAATTCACCCCTGCGAGTGCGCCATTGAGAGCAGGAGCAAACGGGCTTTCGGGGATTGGGGTATCACAAGGACCTGGTGCATTTGCCGGCTGTGGTGTCAGTAGCGTTGACAGAAGGGCAATACCACCAATGATTAACAGCGGGTTTCGTCCATTCGGATCGATGTGTCCTATTGGGTTTCCACCAACGTAAGGGTAGAGGTTGCCATCGGGACTGGCGAGCTCGCCGATGGGATCGCGTGTGAGCCATGTGCCAGACAAGGGATCGTATGCCCTACTGGATGACAGATAGAGCCCACTGGCTTGGTGATAGCGAAGACCTGCGAAAGCGTAATCAGTCGCAGGGGGTTGGGACTGCAGAGGAACGCCGTAGGGGTCGTACTCATATGCTGGAGAGGTGCCGCCGCTCTCGAATACGCGGCGGACAGTGCCCAATTGGTCACTACCATAGAACCGACGCTCCGTGGGCGTGCCTGGCAGAAACTCCCCTTCGGCATAGTACGAGCGAATAAGCACATCGTTCGAATCTCGAACTTGGCAAGGGCGATCGCCACACCAAATATATGAGGTGGTGATCGTTGGACTTCCACCAACTGCAGTATCCGATATAGATGCTCGCCGTCCCGACCCATCATAAGTGAACACGGTACGTTTGCCCGGCTCGCCCGGATAGCTGATCTCTACCAGTCGATCCTCAGCGTCCCATACAAAGCTACGTATGCCATCTGAAGTCAAATTTCCGTTAGCATCATATTGATATCGATAAGTATTTCGTAATACAACTTGATTCAGTTTGTTGAACAGACCTCTAGACAGGCCAGTGATCGGGTAGTTGGAAAGCGCATCGCTTGTAGCGGAGGCTGACACAATGAAATTGTCGGCAGTAGTCTTAAATGTAAAATTTGAATACTGTCCGGAGATGGGCCCAGTGTTTTCGATGCCCGAAAGCCGGCGATCTCCATCATTGGGCAAATATTGCCACGCCGTTTGAAGCGAGGACCCTAATAATGATCGGCGAGTGGGCTGATTTGTTTCGCCAAGATACTCGATCGAAAATGACCCAAGGTCGCTGCCATGGCTAACCAACCGCCCAATTTCATCATACTCAAACGATTCGGGGCCCGACCCTGCCACGGAACGTAATGCAAGGCGCCCCATCTCGTCATAGCTGTAGTCAATTCCGCGATTTGGAAGCGAGCTTATCTCTTTTGAAACCTGCAGGGCGCCCGGCGTACCAAGTTGCGCGTACTGAAATTGCGTCGTGCCGATGGAGTCGGTTATGGCCACAACGCGAGGAAAGAACGAATCGTATTGTATGGAGACGCCAAGTGTTGGCACCATCGTATTCAGGTACTCAATGGCTGCCAGCCGATTATCGATGGTATAGGAATAATGTTTGGCTTGATGCTTAGCGTCGATGGAGAATATGAGCCGGGACGAGGCGCTATCGTACTGGAAAATCTGCTCGGTTAGATCTGGGTAAATTTTCTGCCTGACCCGACCTTGAAAATCGTAGTTCCAATTCGTTACGTTGCCGAGCTGATCAACGTATGATTTGATCTTTCTAACTCCATTATAGGTGAATATGTTCTCACCACCATTCGGATATACTGCCTTTATCCTTCGCCTATTCGCGTCGTATTCGTAATTCCAGATTCTGCCCTCACGGCTTTTGGCGGAAATCAGGTCAAGTTTGTCATAGGTATACTGGTCAAAGGATCCATCCGGATAGGTGATCTTTGCCACTCTATCAGCATCATCATATTCATAGAGAATGGTCCACCCCTCGGAGTCTGTATAGGACGCCACCCTGGCAGCCAAATCATATGTATAACTCGCAACGATGACATTATTGGCATCGGTTATTCCAATCAAATTACCGTTTGTATCGTAATCATAGGATTCAATCTTTCCAAGCGGATTAGTTCCGCTCGTGATCTGGCCGACCGAGTTGTAAGTAAAATAGTATGTCGCGCCTGCGGCATCAGTGAAGCTAATGGGTAGGTGTTGTGAATTGTAAGTAAACTCAGCGATTGTTGTTTCTACGCCGACAGCAGTAGTCTGCTTCACGCCAAGCAGATCAATCCCATTGGCATATACGAAAGAGGTCGTTCGACCCGCCGGATCGATCGCTTTCGTTACTTTGAAGTAACCGGCCGTATCGTAACTATACTGGCTGAGTTGGGTTGCCCCATCGTCCAGCACGCGCCCCACGGCGTTCGGCTGCTGAATAGTGCCGGAGTAGGTCCCGCTCGTCTGCCCTGGGTAGGTAAACCACACTCGATTTTCCAGTGGGTATTTTTCACTTTCAAGTGTCGTAGACTTGGTGGTGGCAGCGCCTGCCAAATGGGCAAAATGCCGGATGCGAGCCAGATCGTAATTGCATCCGCCTGAAGGCGTGCAGCCCGCCGCAATATAGGCATCCTTGTCCCAATGAAAGCTGTTGCGATACTCGAGGAAGTTGTTGGTCAGCGCGGTGGGCATGCCTTGCGGCACGAGGGCTGCCGGATCGCTGGTGGGGACTGGTGCGGGCTCCAGCCATTCCTCTCGCTCGCTGTATCCAAGCGGGTCTGTAACCTGCACGAAGCGGGGTGGGGAGCTCGTACCTGGCGCCGTATAGGAGAAATTTGTCGCTCCGTATGGGGTCGTCATCGAATTGACAAGCGAGTTGGCATCGTAGGTGAAGCTCGAGGTAAGCCCCAGGATATCGGTGATCGAACTGAGCCGCCCATTGGCGTCATAGGTGAGCGATGCGCTGCGCCCGAATGGATCGGTGATCTGCGTGATGAGCAGCGGCCGATCGGCCAGGCCGTAGGTGAAGGTTGTTTGGCGTCCCGTGGCGTCGGTTAGGGACACGAGCCGCTTCTGATCATCGTAGTTCAAGGTGGCCGCATTGCCTTGAGGGTCGATCACCTGGCTGAGGAAGACCCGTCGCGGATATCCGGTGCTGCCGTCGGATTCGGCGTAGACCTCGGTCCCGCCATCAGCCAGTTGCCGTTGGTAGGTGATTGGTGACTGCGAGACGAGCACCAGGATTGAACCATCATCGTACTGAGCGGCGAATTTACCTGTGATGGAACTATAGCCGGTATAGTGGTAGGCGCCGCCGCCTGATAGGTAACGAGATACGTTTCCCCCTGCGTTTGTCGGGTCATCCGTGACATAACCGAGCCAATTGAAGGTCCACTTCGGGCTCACATTGAAGAAGCTGAAATTCTGCGGCTGGCTATCTTCGCGTTGATTGTAGGTAATCCTTACCTTCGCGGACGGCCCAATCGGCGGGACGTAGCCAACCGGTGTATCAGACAAGGTGAGACTTACACTCGCCTCCTTGATATTGTAACCACACATCGGGCAGTCGTTGTCGCCATCGTTTGCCAGTGGGTCACCAGGATCGCCAGGCGGCGTTCCATTCGTTGCCCCCTTCCCTCGAATGCGGCCAGCCTCTTCGGCGCTCACATCACGCCACTCGGTTTTGGCCCGCGCAGCCGCCGGCACCAGATAATAGCCGCTTGTCTCGGCATCGAGTGCCGCTCGAGTCACCCACAGGCCGGTGCCGGGCGCAACCGGGTCTTCGACATGGAAGCGCCCGTTCGCTTCCTCGGTGATGGCGCCGAAATGACCCACTTTCCAGTGGACGACCGACGGCACGGGCACCGACTGGCCTGGCTTGCGGAACACGAGCCGATAAGGGAACTTCAGCTGGTCGGCAAGCTGTGCCACCTCAGCGAGGCTCGTGCCGTCGGGACCAGCACGGTAGCTGAGAACGAAATTTCCCTGATCCTGTCCCTTGCCCTGGGTGAGCATGAGAGACCTGAGTGCAAATGGCCCGCAGATGAACAGATGACGGGGATCGTTATGTGCCAGGGAAAGGGTTTCGCGAGCAACTTGCAGCGCCTCCGTCGCGGAACCGGAAACCGGCCGATCGCCGATCTCGTCGAACAATGCGGCCAGGTTTTCGATTTGCCCGAGAGAGGCATAGAGGCGCGCCAGCTCGCTGACGGAACGATCCACGAGCGCCCTGGCATCGGGCGCAGTCGCATGCCTGCCCAGAGCCCACGCCTTTTGCCACGAGTCTACCGCAAGAGAGAAATAGCCGTAGTGGAGATAGGAAAGGCCCAGATTGGTCAGGAGCGCAGGTGCCCAGCCAGAATCAGGGTATCGGGAAAGAAACCCGGTGAGGCTGCTGACGTCGTCAGGGCTGGTACGCTGGTCGTAGTCGGACACCGCCCGTAAGAGCGCAATATCTTCGTCGTGCGTCGTCGGCTTGGTGGTTATGAGCGGCTCGGAAAAATGTGCCCCGTGAAGTTGCGATGCAATCTCCGCGGACGTTTCCGGCGCCGCCGCCGCCCGCGAAGGCTGGGCCGCACCAATTGCCAATGCCCATAGGAGCAGGCTGACACCCAACGATACCGCGAGCAAAGAACGGCGCCGTCGTGCCGTCTCATTGCCTCTTCCAGGAAATCCGTTGGTTATGGTCAGGGTGGAGTCCATTTGAAGCACCCCCATACGGCGCCCGAGCCCCATACGGGCCATTGCGGCGCACTGCTCCACACGAAACTCCCCCATGTTTCAGCCCCCCATAGGGCTGGCGAAACTTGTGGTGTTTCGTAGTTTGTTTGCGATGTCCGATTGCCATTGGCGTCGTAGCTGTAAACCACGCACAGGCCGTTGTCGTAGAGCGCTGTTGTGAGGCGCCCAAGCGGGTCATACTCGTAGTAGGTGGCGCCTTCGGCGCTAAAAGGGATCTGCCCGGCGAGCAGACTCAGCACCACTACCGCGGCCTTCGCGGCGGTTCGATGCGAGTAATCGAACCACCGCCCTAAGGCGATGTCACCGGTCCTTGTTCCCCGACCGGCGGCGTCAAGGGCATTCAATCCCGGTCCAGAGGAGGTCTTTCCCTCCTGGCGACATAGTAAAGGCCTGATGCCGGACAGGATCATGGAAATTCCTCGTCAGCGTCAGCGAGCAGGAGATCTACTCCAGCACTCAGTGGCTATGTCAAAGGTGCCATGTGCTCGCGGATGATCGACTAGATTCGATGACAGACCGCCCGTCTGGGGCACCACCAGGCAAGGCTCAGGGGGTCGTTTCGCTCATATAGTTGAGCGACAGCACAGACCCGGCCGCATTGCCCTGTGTTCCAACGGTAAATCCATAGGAAGTGGGTACACCAACGAATGGCGCAGTCGTCGTATAGACGGTATCCCAGGTAAAGCCGTCGACGGAGTAGTAGTAGGTGAGAGTGGTTGTGGCGCTAACGTATTTCACTCTCATCCAGATCGTACTGTAGGTCGCGTTGATACCCTTTGACACGGTGTTGGAGTTCCAAGAGGTCGAACTGTTATATGCCCGCACACCGACTCCACCGCTATCAGGACCAAACACGTTGAACCTGCCGGTAACGCTGTTGTAGATGGCGAGACCCGCCATATCGAGTCCGTTGCCCGCAACATGGTTGCCCAGCGTGTACTGGGCCGTGATGGTCCAATCAGTTCCCACCACGCTCTTGATCAAGGCGTTGAGACCGGTACCGCCAGTATTCTGCACGGTTTTGAGAACAAGCGGTCCGTTGGCATATTCTGCCGCCGTCGCGCTCGCTTGATTCACCCAGGTGAATGCCGATAGTGCCGGCCGCGAAATAACGGCGACCGCAGGCAGCGCTATCGTCGAAGCCGACGACGAGATGCCCGCCGCCACGATGGTAGTAACCCCTCCGCCCGTCCCCGGCGGAACCCAGGAGGGATCGGCCGTTGAACCGCCGCTCTGCAGCACATACCCCGAGGCACCAGGCCCCAATGCCACCCAGCCTGTGGCGCCTCGGTAGAGGATCGAGCCTCGGTTCGCGCCTATTGTTGCGTCGAGAATATTTGACAAGCTTTCGCCGGAAATCTCGCTCGACGTCGAACCGTAGTACCCGAGCTGCCCGGCGGTTCCGCTGCCCACCACTCCTCGGGCGTTTATGCAGTCAAGCAGCGCATTGTAGTTCGCCATGACCTGTGCGGCGTCTGCAACCTGCCCATTCACAATCTGATATGGGACATTAGGGCAATCGGCCGCTCGAGCCTGGCCCAACAAGGCAAGGGCCAAGCAGGCGCCCGCGGACATAGCAAGAATAGAGTTCCGCTGCATGATGCCGATCCTCTCATAGGCTGAAAGAACCTTCGGGCCGCTCAAACGGCCCTAGGAGAACATGCCCACAGTCAACCGGCTAACGCGGCACTCCGCACTAAACCGGCGGTGTTTAACGCCGATCTGGCTTCTTATATCGCCAATTCAATCATACATTCTCTCGGAAAAGAACATAAAAAATGTGTCGCGCGCATTACAGGTTGTCCGCAATGCGCTTGCAAATCCGGCGCCCTATCACCGGCCGATTGACGGTCTCCCGGTTTCGTGTCCGGGCTGAATGAGAGTCTCCGGCCTTCATCTGCCGGGGTTAACCCCGGCAGATGAAGCAAATTCGGCCGGCGTCAGCCAGCCGAGGGAAGTGTGAGGACGGCTCTCGTTGTAGTGCCGCCGCCACGCCTCGATCTTGCCCCTGGCATCCGCCAGCGACAAGAACCAATGGGCATTCAGACACTCGTCGCGGAAGCGCCCGTTGAACGATTCCACGAAGGCATTGTCTGTCGGTTTGCCGGGCCGGCTGAAGTCCAGGGTGACACCGTTCTCATAGGCCCAGCGGTCCAGCGCCTTCGAGATGAACTCAGGACCATTGTCCACCCGAATAGCCTGCGGGGCGCCGCGCCGGGTGGCGATCTTCGTCACCGCCTCCACGACCTGTTCCCCCTTGATCCCCTGATCGACCTCGATCGTCAGGGCTTCGCGCGTATAGGCGTCGACGACCGTCAGCGCCCGCAGCCGCCGACCGTCGAAAAGGGCATCCGACACGAAATCCATCGACCAGAGCTCGTTCGCCGCCGCCGCACCCGGCTGGCGTTCCCGCCGGGCTGTCAATCGGCAGGCAAAGTTGACCCTTGATCGGCGTCTAATATTGACCCCTCTGGCGGGTTGTCCCGGTAGTGCATAG
>Ga0265297_10002541_pt1 | contig 36616 bp, 25 predicted proteins | sample Munlanlwell13791_FD_192502 | JGI IMG/M metagenome (GOLD analysis project Ga0265297, IMG submission 192502) | Leachate microbial communities from a municipal landfill in Southern Ontario, Canada - Leachate well 137-91 | ecosystem: Engineered > Solid waste > Landfill > Unclassified | place... | reverse complement strand
TCGCCATGCTCTATTCGGTGCTTTCTTTGGGCGGTCAGTTTTCCATGGATGATCTCAAAAATTTTCGCCAATGGGGTTCAGTAACTCCCGGTCATCCAGAAGTTGATCCGGAAAGGGGAGTTGAAAACACTTCCGGCCCTCTGGGACAAGGTCATGCCATGGCGGTAGGCGCTGCAATTGCCGAGCGCTTTTTGGTTTCCCGTTTTGGGGAATGGATGGCACATAAAACCTATACTTTCATTTCTGATGGGGGAGTGCAGGAGGAAATATCGCAGGGTGCGGGGCGATTGGCCGGACATCTGGGATTGAATAACCTCATCATGTTCTATGATTCAAATGATATTCAGCTATCAACTGAGACGAGTTCTGTAACTTCAGAAGATACGGAAGCCAAATATAAAGCTTGGGGTTGGAATGTAACGACCATCAATGGCAATGATGCCGATGCTATTCGGGGAGCATTGAAAGCGGCTTTAAAGGAGAAGAAACGCCCATCCTTGATCATCGGCAAGACGATCATGGGGAAAGGCGCAGTGAAGGAGGATGGCTCTAATTTTGAACGTCAATGTTCAACACACGGCCAGCCACTTTCCCATGCCGGCGCCTCCTTTAAAAAGACCATCGCAAATCTTGGAGGCGATCCTGAAAATCCTTTCGTGATTTTCCCCGAAGTCGAAGAACTATACAGGAAAAGGAAAGAGGTACTGCTCAAATGGGCGGATGAAAAAAATCTGGAAGAAGATAAATGGGCCGCAGCCAATCCGCTATTGGAAAAGAAACTTGAGCTCTTCCTATCTGGGGAGACACCTGATTTTGATTTCTCCAAAATTGCTCAAAAACCCGGAGCGGCAACACGAAATGCTTCTGCTGCGGTATTGGCGGCTTTCGCAAAAGAGGTGGAAAATATGGTAGTCGCTTCTGCCGATCTATCCAATTCTGACAAAACTGACGGTTTTCTTAACAATAGTCACGCATTCACCAATGGAGACTTTTCAGGGGCCTTCCTTCAGGCAGGTGTATGCGAGCTCACCATGGCCTGTGTGATGAACGGTATGGCCTTGCATGGTGGTATAATCCCGGTTTGTGGTACCTTCTTCGTGTTTTCGGATTATATGAAACCTGCCTTGCGTATGTCGGCGCTTATGCAGCTTCCGGTTAAGTTTGTATGGACACATGATGCCTTCAGGGTCGGTGAAGATGGTCCAACCCATCAACCTGTCGAACATGAGGCTCAGTTACGACTGATGGAGCAATTAAAGAATCACCATGGTGACAATTCCGTTTTGGTATTGAGGCCTGCCGATGCCTGTGAAACTACCGTTGCCTGGCAATTAGCCCTGGCAAATACCACTACACCTACGGCCCTGATCCTGTCGCGTCAGAACATCAAAGATCTTCCGGCTGTTTCGAGCAGGACAGAAGAGTCCAAACAGTTGGCCAAAGGCGCTTATGTTGTGGAAGCTTGCGATAACCCGGATGTAATTCTTGTCGCTTCAGGCTCTGAAGTGGCAACCCTTGTCGAAGGAGCTCAACTTCTCAGATCAAGGGACGGGAAAAAAGTTCGTGTCGTGTCTGCCCCTTCTGAAGGGTTGTTCAGGGATCAGGAGAAAATATATCAGCATCAGGTTCTGACCCCGGGCATTCCTAAGTTTGGGCTAACTGCAGGTTTGCCGGTAACATTGAAAGGATTGGTTGGAGACGATGGAGCAGTATGGGGATTGAATTCCTTTGGGTTTTCAGCGCCATATCAGGTGCTGGACGAACAGCTTGGATTTACTGCCGAGAATGTTTACAATCAGGTAAATATATTGCTTAAATAGTTTAATTGCACGTAAATATAAAAAGGGCGGCCGATTGGCTGCCTTTTTTTTATGATAATGGGAGGTAACATGAAGATTTTTTCGACCATTGTTTGCACCAAAAATGAATTATCCTTCATATAAGTTCGAAAAAACTTTCATAAAAGACTTTTTTGTCTTTTATTTGTACTCATTCTTTTAAAGTATTAAAATGTCCCCGATAAAGGCAAAATGGATCAGAAAAATTAAGAAATACCACAAATGGCCTGGTATAGTTGTATCCCTATTTACGCTATTGTTTGCCTTTTCCGGAATCCTTCTCAATCACCGTGATCTTATCTCCACGGTAGATATTTCCCGCAAATGGATGCCTTCCAATTATCAATACAATAACTGGAACCTCGCGGCAGTAAGGTCCTCTTTGCCGATTGGGAATGACTCTTTGCTACTTTATGGGAACATTGGTGTTTGGATGGCGACGGGTGAACGGTCTGTCTTTCAGGATTGCAACCAGGGCTTCCCGGGTGGAATTGACAAGCGTAAAATTTATTCCATCGTAAAATTCAGGGACAGATTGGTAGCAGGAACTCATTTTGGAGTTTTTACAAACAGTCGTGTTCCTGCACAATGGGCGGAATTCCGAATGCCCAAAGGGGAGGAGCGGATAAGTGATTTAACTGTCAAAGGAGATTCATTGCTCATTCTAACCAGGGATTATCTGTACTTCACAACAGATTTAGTACATCTTCAGAAACTTACCATTCCGCCAAAGCAAGGATATAAACGGCAAACGACCTTGTTTCTTACCTTATGGGAATTGCACAGCGGAGAACTTTTTGGATTTGCGGGAATGCTCTTTGTCGATCTGCTTGCCCTGGTTTTGATATTTCTCTCCATTACGGGATTACTACATTTTCTATTTCCCAAACTGATTAGCCGGCTGAAAAGATCCAACCGATCCTTTTCAGGAACTGTTACGGCAAAAAAATGGAATTTGAAGTGGCACAATCTGATAGGATATATTTTTGCACTTTTTCTTTTGGTTAATACGACTGCTGGAATGTTTCTGAGGCCTCCTCTTTTAATTCCAATTGCTTCCACGATGGTCCGAATCGTTCCATATTCTGATTTGGATACCGAAAATCCATGGCAGGATAAATTGCGAAGAATATTGTGGGACAAAGAGACAGGCAGGTTTCTGGTCTTTACATCTGAGGGATTTTTCTTTGCGGACCGGAATCTCTCCAGAGAATTGGTTCCTACAGATACTCAGCCAATTGTAAGTATTATGGGATGCAACGTATTAGAGTCCGTTGATCAAACACGTTTCCTGGTTGGTTCATTTAGCGGATTGTTTGTTTGGGATACCTCTTCCGGGACAGTTGTAGATTATATTACCGGATTGCCTGCCGAATCCCCCAGGGGAATGAGTCGGCCGGTAGGTCAGAATATGGTAGCAGGGATTGTTCACGATTGCGAAGGCTTGACTTACTGGATTGATTACAATAAAGGGGTAATCCCGGCAAATACAACTTCAGTCTTCCCGTCCATGCCGGATAAAATCCTTCTTAATACACCGATCTCTCTGTGGAATGCTGCGCTGGAAATCCATACCGGCAGGATCTTTGAACATATGGTTGGACCATTCTACTTACTATATGTTCCATTGATGGGATTAACATTGCTCATCGTGCTATTCAGCGGGTTCCTGGTGTGGTGGCTCGCCTACCGGAAGAAATAATTTTGATTAAGGGAAGAAATTTAAGATCAAAGGTTTGATAAAAGATAACCGGTTTTGACCTGAAAAAGAAAACCAACTTTTGGAATATTCTCTATCACAATGTTGGAATCGTCCTGCATATATTTTCTCAATTTTGAAATATAGACATCCAGGCTTCTACCCGAAAAATAGTCGCTGGTTCCCCAGATATTGTTCAGAATCAGTTCTCTTTTAACAATCTGACCCGAATTCTGAATTAGGAGGTACAACACTGCATTTTCCCTTGCTGTCAACCTCCTTGATTCGTTATTGATATTCAGCGACTGATTTTGGAATTCATAGGAATATTTGCCCAATTGAATCTTTTTCTTGTCGGCAACCTGTCTTGAATCTATCCTATTCAGAATGGCCTGTATACGGCAGAAAAGTTCGTCTTCATCAAACGGTTTGGTAATATAGTCATCTATACCAAGATTAAAACCCTTAATTTTATCCTCCTTCATCGATCGGGCGGTAACAAGAATGATTGGGATACCGGATCGGCTTTCCCTGATGTTTTTTGCCAGAGAGAAGCCATCCAGTCCGGGTAGCATCACGTCAAGGACTGCAAACTGAAATTGTTGGGTATTATATGTATTCCATCCGGATATACCATCTTTGCACAAAGTAACCTCAAAACCCTTGGAGGAGAGGAATTCAGTCATCAGGAAACCGAGGCTTTGGTCATCTTCGACGAGTAGTATTCTAATTTTTTGTTCCATCTTTACCCTGCTCTTTTGGGAAAAGGATGGCAAAATTGCTTCCTTGTCCTGGTTCACTTTCAACTTCAATTGACGCGTGATGTGCCTTAAGAACTTCTTTCACATAATAAAGGCCTATCCCAAATCCTTTTGTATCGTGTTGATTACCTGATGGAATTCGGTAATACTTATCGAAAATTCTTTGCTTTTCGCCTTGAGCCATGCCAATTCCTTTATCTATTATGTTGAGCTGGACACCCTTGTTCGTGTTTTTCAGCAAGATGGTAATTTCAATCAAATTGGGTGAGTACTTACATGCATTTGAAAACAGGTTCATTAGGACATGTACCAGTTCATTGTGGTCGCCACGCACGAGAAACAAACCTTCATCATATTTTCGAATGATTTTCCCCTCACATTGCTCGATATGAATTTCGATGGACCGGATCGCCTCTTCAATAATATTGGTTAAATCCAGGGTTTCAAACTTGAATTCCAGGTTGTTTTGCTCTATGGCCGCGAGTTGAAGGATATGGTCGGATTGTCGTTGCAGACGTTTGTTCTCTTCGATGATTGTATCCGAATATTTTCGGATTTTTGAATTAAGGGAGGCCTCAGGCGTCTGATTGATCATTTTTGCGGCAAGGGAGATGCTGGAAATAGGGGTTCTAAACTCGTGGGCCAGATTGTTGACCATCTCTTTGATGTTATTTGAAAGACTAATTTCCTTCAAGTAGTATCGAATCACAAGGACGAAAGAAAAACCGATGAGTAATATTAAGAGAACCGATCCAGTAAACATCAGTCCCATGCGGTGCATGAAAAATTTGTAGCGGTTTGGGAATATAACCCCTATTTCCGTATCCGAAACTTTAAGGGCATTTTTTAAACTAAGCCGATAACAGGATGTACCAACCAATTGATCCAGGTTGCTGATTTTCAGTGTGTCTTTTCCTTTGAAGATCGCAAGGTCATAATCCAGGTCTATATCATACAAGGCGAGTTCGTCCCTGATTTGACGATCAAGATTTTGCCAGACATGGGGTGGATGGTTCCTGCTGGCCCTGAATGAACTGTCGCAGGAGATACTTTTTTGCATAGATTGGCACATATCCTCATCTTTGCTCAAAGTCGCAATGGATTGGTTGAGGGCAACCCTTACGCTTTTACTGAAAAGGGCTTCTTCAATCCGATAAGAGTATAGCAGCCAGTGAACCTGTAATCCCAGTAAAAGCAAGATTGACAAGAGTGCAATAAAAACCAGAATTCTTCTTTTTAGTTGGCTCATGCCAACAAAATTACTAACTAATTCAAATGATTTTAATTTTTAACATCGTATTAACATCATCCTTTGTTGAACGAGTCATTTTTTTTATTTATTTTGGATTTAAATAAACAGTAAAATTGATGTTATGAAAAAATTAGCTCTTGTATTGTCATTCGTTTTCTGTGCAGCGATGATAGCTCCTGCTTTTGCAGCAGATCCGGTAAAACCAGCCGCCAAAACAGAATGTACCAAAGATGGCAAAGCCTGTTCAAAGGAATGCAAAAAAGCTTGTTGCGGTGACAAAGCTGCCGGAGCAAAAGAGAAAAAGGCTGAGGTTAAAAAATAATCTGCTTAATGATTTTGAGAAAAGGAGGTTTAGCGCCTCCTTTTTTTGTGTTTATTTTTATGATTATTGGCTTTCCACTATTTGAGAATTGTTTTTGAAGCTGATCAGGTTTTTAGCCATTCCCCTGAAAATAAACAGATGGAATGGATATTCGGCATACCAGTAGAGTCGTCCTGCTACGCCAACAGGACGGAAGGTGGCAATTTGCTGAAGAAAAGGTTTTCCGCTTTTTTGAATGATTTTAAATTCCAGCCAAGCTTCTCCTGGGAGTTTCATCTCCGCATAGAGTAACAATCTTTTGTTTTGTTTGTCGGCTGCCAATACCCGCCAAAAGTCAAGGGTGTCGCCGGTGTGGATTGAATTTGTATTGGTTCTGCCTCTTCGTAAGCCGACTCCTCCCGATAATTTATCCAGATGTCCCCTGATATCCCAAAGCCAGTTGCCATAATACCATCCTCGCTCTCCGCCAATTGACCACATGTTGCTAAGGACCTGGTCTACACTGGTAGTAATTTCAATTTTTCTCCTGTCCCGGTAGCATCCTTTTGTAGGAATCTTGACATGTTCGAGCAATGAATTGTCCTCATAACTTGATACAAGCGAATCTTTCCAGCTAGAAACTACATTGTTTTGTTCTATCCGCTGAAAGGCTAATTTAACAGCTTCCTTATAGGATATCAATTGAATGTTTAGCAGTTTGTTTAAATCATTGGAAATTGGAATCACATCTTTTTTCATGCTGTCGATCAACTGTCTGGCAAGTCTGTATGAGGTGGAAGTAATCAAATTGACCCAATAGGCAGAGAATTTTGTGGCTTTCAATGGGACTGAAAAAATGTATCGTTTCATGCCCCTGACTTCGGCAAACTGTTGCAACATCTCCTTAAAGGATAAAATATCAGGTCCTCCAATTTCATAACATTTGTCATAGGTCTCCGGCTTTAACGCAACGCCGCTCAAGTATTCAAGCACATTCCGGATGGCAATGGGCTGACTTTTGGTGTTGATCCATCTGGGAGCAATCATTACCGGTAGCAGTTCAACCAGATCGCGTATGATTTCGAAATTGGCGCTGCCTGATCCTACAATGATTTCTGCTTTAAAGGAGGTCACGGGTATTCCGCTATTTTCAAGAATTTTTTCAATACTATTTTTTGAACAGGAATTATTGGTCGTCAAATGATTTGTAAGACTTCCAAGGTAGATGATCTGTTTGGTCGTAGTCTGCTTGATAAGGTTGACAAAATTGATGGCCGGGGAATCGTTATGAAAACCGGGATCGTCCCTCTTGTTGCTCATCGAATCGATCAGATAATAGGCGACATCAATTGGCTGAATGAATTCTGCAGGATTCAACTCTTTGAGAAAATCAATTTCGAAAAGGGAGATGTTGTGGTGTTTGTAAATTCCTCCGTTGGGAAATCGGTTTTTGTCCCTGACACAGCAAATCACCTCATGACCTTGCTCCAATAGAACAGGGAGCAGTCTTTTCCCAATGTATCCGGTTGCGCCTGTCAGTAAAATTTTCATCAGTCATTATCGTTTCGGAACATCTTGAACAGCAATACTATTGCATTTGATTGTTACTTGCTTTTGAATTGCTATATGCAATTAATTCATCGAATTTTGATTCGCCGGTTATTTTAGAACCACTTAAATTGGCTATTTACAATCAAGCTCATTGCCTTTGAATAAATAGTCCGTTTCAGAGCAACAATATAAGAAATTTGCATCCAAAACAGGGACAATCTTTCTAAATAAAACAAAAAAATAGCGTGAGTGGTTATTAAAAACGATTCTAATTTTGCCGGTTGACCTAACTTTCCAAAAATCATTAAAATTCAGGAACACGATCTGTTTTTCGTTGAAATATTAATTGGAATCATTACAAATATACTATTTGGATTAATTTATACTGAAAATAAATTGGTTAAGAATCCATTGGATTTGATTTTTATAAAATTTTCTAAAATGCTTTGTTACAGCAAGGTATAATACTGTAAAATCTTTGTTTGTAAAATTGATTTATTTGATTTTGAAAATTTGAATTGTACCATATAATTTGAAACAAATCCTTTTGGATGAAATTATGTATACAAATATATTTCAATCCCTTAGATTTACGGCGAGATATGGTTACTTATGATCAATATCTTTGAACCTTTTTTGTTTGTTTTTTCCAAATAAAAATATTATTTTCACTTTATAAGACACAAATAATAAGATAATTAGCCTGAATTCCTGAATGATCATGAAATTGAAAGACTCAACTATTCATCAAATTGTAATAACCACACTTATTGTAATTGTCGCCTCTACAGTATCAGTTCTGCTATATCTGGGATTTGATTATTATTCAATTCCATTGGAAGAGCGGCATTTCCATCCACTCAACCAATCCTTTAAAGCTAGCGGATTGGTTGGCCATGGCCTGGGCATTGTCGGTTCCCTACTGATACTTTTTGGTGTCCTTTCTTACATGTTTAGAAAAAGGGTGCGTTTATTTTCAAGAATAGGGATTCTTAAGCATTGGCTGGAGTTTCATATTTTCCTCTGTACATTGGGGCCATTTCTTATTCTCTTTCATACAACCTTTAAGTTTGGCGGAATTGTAGCTGTTAGTTTTTGGAGTATGGTTGCAGTCTTTCTGAGTGGCATCATTGGGCGGTATATTTATCTCCAAATTCCGAGATCCATTGAAGGTCAGGAGCTTACTCTACTTGAAATAGAGGATCAAAAGTCTGAAATGAATAAACAGCTCAGGCAAACCATTACTTTGGATGAGAGCATTTATGAATTGATCGATAATGTTCCTGATAAAACAAAGAATCAAAAAAGTTTTTTTGGCCGAAGGCGGGAAGAACGCCTTGCACTAAGAAAATTGAGAGGTGAACTAAAAAGTCAACGAATTCCTCATAAAAAAGCAAGGGAAATTGTACAGCTCTACAGGAGCCAATTGGGTTTAAAGAAGCGGATAGGGCGGTTGGTTACGATGCAAAAGCTTTTCGCCTATTGGCACGTGGCACATTTACCATTTGCGTTTATCATGTTGGTGGTCATGATCATTCATGTAGTTGTGGCAGTCACTTTTGGGTATAAATGGATATTTTAGACATGGAAGTACTATTTGAAAAATTGGTCATTTATCTGTCTGTTACAATTTTCATTGTGGTCATTATAGCCTACTATTTGTACAAGCAGAAAAGAGACTCCCGCATTGTCGAGGAAAAGATCGCCATTGCCAAGGAGGAGGGTTTGCACGAGCCTGTTACCTTGCATCCGGTGATTGATGTAAACAGTTGCATTAAAAGTGGCGCTTGCATTTCAGCGTGCCCGGAAAAGGATATTATTGGTATCAAGGATGGGAAGGCCACCATCATCAATGCTTCCCATTGTGTTGGACATGGCGCTTGCTTTCACGCTTGTCCGGTCCAAGCCATCACACTTTATATTGGTACGGAGAAGCGTGGCGTTGAACTTCCGCATGTTGATCAAACTTTTGAGTCCAATGTTCCCGGCGTGTACATTGCCGGTGAAATGGGTGGAATGGGCCTGATCAAAAATTCTGTGGAGCAGGGTAAACAGGCTGTAGAAAACCTTTCCAAAAAGATCGATAAGAATGTTGATGCCGATTATGACCTGATCATTGTTGGCGCCGGACCGGCTGGAATTTCTGCTTCACTGACTGCCAAGAAAAATAAAATCAGTGCATTGACACTTGAACAGGATAGTTTGGGCGGAACTGTTTTTACATTTCCGCGCTCCAAAATTGTAATGACCTCCGCCATGGACCTGCCCTTGCATGGTAAGGTTAAACTATTCGAAACGAGCAAGCTGGAGCTACTGAATATTTGGAATGAAGTTCTTTCTAAAAATGAGATCAACCTGAAAGAGAATGCAAAAGTTGAGTCGATCACACCAACCGAAAAATATTTTGTTACCAAGACATTGAATGGGGATGAATTTACCTCACGGAAGGTATTGCTGGCCATTGGGAGGAGGGGATCACCGCGAAAACTTAACGTTGAGGGTGAAGAGAGTATGAAAGTGGCCTACCGTTTGCTTGAGCCTGAGTTTATTGAAGGCAAAAAGGTTTTGGTCGTTGGGGGAGGGGATTCAGCCATTGAATCTGCATTGCTTCTTGCCGATCAAAATCAAGTAACACTTTCCTATCGAAGCGAAGTTTTTGGGAGATTGAAGCCCAAAAACAGTGAAAAAATAAAGGAAGCAATTGCAAATAATAAAATTAAGGTTCTGTTTAATTCCAACCTGACAAAAATTGAGGACCATCAGGTTAAAATCCGGGTGAAAGATCAGGAAACCGAATTGGTTCTGGAGAACGATCAGGTTTACATTTTTGCCGGAGGGGAATTGCCAACTCAATTTCTTGAAAAGATTGGAATCAGGATTACCAAAAAATTTGGAGAGGCAATTTTAAAGCACGAAAAGTAATTGAATGAAAAGTTGATTTCGGTATGATAAGGAGCAGATTTTTGCATTTTACAATCGTTATTTTATGTGTCATAATGGTGTCAATGAGAGGAATGGCTCAAATTTCTCCCGGAGATCTTGCCAAGGTACATGCCCATTTGGAAGGAATGGCCAATTGTACTTTGTGTCATACCTTGGGTGCAAAAGTTTCGAACGAGAAATGCCTTGATTGTCACAAAGAGATCAAGAAACGAGTGGATGAATCAAAAGGATTTCACGCCTCCTCCAAAGTAAAAGGCAAGGATTGTACCATTTGTCACAGCGACCATTACGGTCGAAATTATGATATTGTCCATTTGATCAAAGATAAATTTGACCATGGCGATACCGGATACAAATTGGTTGGAAAACATGCAAAAAAAGATTGTCAGGACTGTCACAAAAAGGAGAATATTGCTGATAAACAGATTAAAAGCAAACAAGAGACCTTTTTGGGATTGAACGATCTTTGTTTGACATGTCATGAAGATTTCCACCAGAAGACGCTTTCCGTGAACTGTTTGAATTGCCATGTTGCCGATGCCTTCAAACCAGCCTCAAAATTCGACCATACCAGGGCAAAATATCAGTTAAAAGGCAAACATACTGAAGTTTCCTGTGAGAAATGCCACCCCAAAAGCGTCAGAAACGGTAAAGGCTTTCAACAATTTTCAGGCCTACAATTTCCGAATTGTGTGAACTGTCACAAAGATCCGCATGAAAGCAAGTTTGGCCAAAATTGCACACAATGTCATGTAGAAACCTCATTCCAGACAGTAAAAAGCAGTGGCCAGTTTGACCATAGCAAAACAGGGTATTTATTGGAAGGACGACATGGTCAGGTAGCTTGTAAATTATGCCATAAATTAAGCATAACAGCGCCGGTCAAGCATGAAAATTGTACCGATTGTCACAAAGACTACCATAAAAATCAATTCATGAAGGATGGAAAATCTCCAGATTGTTCAGAATGTCATGATGTTACTGGATTTACCAAATTTTCATATTCATTTGAAAGGCACAACTTGACCAAATTCAAACTGGATGGGGCCCATCTGGCAACACCCTGCTTTGAATGCCATAAAAGGGAAAAGGATTGGAATTTCAGGGGGATTGGCGAACGTTGCGTTGATTGCCACAAAGATATTCATCAGAATTTGATTGACGCTAAATTCTACCCTTCTCAAAAGTGTGAGAATTGCCACCGGTCATCGGTATGGAGCGAGGTAAAATTTGACCATCAACTTACTTCATTCGCTCTTGAGGGGAAGCATTCCGCTCTGACGTGCAGGAGATGTCATTTCAAAATGAATAATGAAAATGTTGTAAGTCAAATATTTAATGATTTGAAAACCAATTGTGAAAGTTGTCACAATGACGTGCATCACGCTCAATTCGGCGAAAACAATGGGCTGACTTGCCTGAGGTGCCATGGCTTTGAAAACTGGAAACCGGAAAAATTTGACCATAATTCGACGCGCTTTAAGTTAGATGGAGGTCACAAAGATGTAGCCTGTATAAAATGTCATAAACCCATGATAGATGGGAATATCAGATATATTAACTACAAATTTAATGAGATATTATGCGCAACTTGTCACTTACAATAGTCATATTGATGATGGCTTTCGGTGTGCAGGGGCAGACATCACCTCACGGGAAAGCCTTCCGGATCGATTGTGCCCAGTGTCATACTTCCAATAGTTGGAAAGTTAATACCACTGATATAAAATTTAACCACGACAATACTGATTTTAAGTTGGTTGGTCAGCATACAGTGGTCAATTGCAAAGATTGCCATCTTACGCTAACATTTAAGGATGGGAGGAGGAATTGTATTGATTGCCACACCGATGCCCACAATCAAACGCTAGGAAAGGATTGCGAAAAGTGCCACAGTCCGAAAACATGGATTATCAGTGATGTTACAGCCATGCATCAAAAGACCAGGTTTCCGCTTCTTGGCGCCCACAAAACGGTTGATTGCGCAAAGTGTCATAAATCTGCCTCTAATTTTCAGTTTGAGCCACTTGGAATTGAATGTGTCAGTTGTCACCTCAGTGATTTTCAAAAAACAACGAGTCCTAACCATGTAACCAATAAGTACTCTACCGACTGTCTGGAATGTCACAATCAGAATTCAAACAGTTGGAATACAGGATTAATCAACCACGATTTTTTCCCGTTAACCGGCGGACATAATGTGGGATGCGGTCAATGTCATACTACAACCCATTACACCAAGATTTCGACAGAATGCAATTCGTGTCATAACAAACATTTCACGGCTGCGCAAACCCCTAAGCATGTTGAAGCCGGAATCCCGGTCAAATGTGAAACCTGCCACAACATTAACGCATGGAAACCATCAATATTCAATCATCTCTCCACCGGTTTTGAACTAAAGGGAGGTCACAAGAATGTAATACAATGCGCTGATTGTCATAAAGGAAATTTAACATCAGCAAAGCAGGAGTGTTTAAGTTGCCACCAGGTCCAGTATGACATTGCGCCAAATCATAAAAAGGTAAATTATCCGGTAGATTGCATGAAGTGTCATACACAAAACAACTGGGTAGAGAATATTTTTAACCATTCCACAACCAATTATCCATTAACAGGTGCCCACACAAAAGCCAATTGTGCAGATTGCCATTTGACCACCCTTGCGGGTACAACAACTGTTTGCAGCAATTGTCACCTGGCAGCATACACCAGTTCTCAAGTACCGGCCCACGTGACCGCCGGCATTCCAAAGGATTGTTCAACATGCCACACTCCAGTCGCATGGAAACCATCCACTTTCAATCATACAACCACAGGCTATGAACTAAAAGGGGCGCACAAAACTTTGGTTCAATGTTCCCTTTGCCACAAAGGAAATGTTACCACCGCACCTCAAACATGTGTTGGATGCCATCAACCAAAATATGATACGGCCCCAAATCACAAGTCCCAGGGCTATCCGTTGGATTGTTTGACTTGTCATACCCAGAATAACTGGCTGGAGAACGGTTTTAACCACGCGGCAACAAGTTTCCCGTTGACAGGTGCCCACACAACAGTTTTGTGTGCGAAATGTCATACGGTCGGCTTTAAAGGAACTCCGACTGTTTGCAGTAGTTGCCATTTGCCAGCATATACTGCCTCTCAACTACCCGGGCACGTTGCGGCAGGCATACCCAAGGAGTGTGCCCAGTGTCATACACCGGCATCCTGGAAACCATCGGCTTTCAACCATACAACAACCGGGTATGAATTAAAGGGTGCCCACAAATTGATTGTTCAGTGCTCTTCATGTCACAAAGGAAATGTCACTACAGCCCCTCAGGTTTGTATTGGTTGCCATCAGGCACAATACGATGTTGCTCCTGGTCACAAACAAAGCGGATTCTCGACTGATTGTGCAAAATGCCATTCCCAGGAAAATTGGTTATCAAGCAGTTTTGATCACAGTACAACCAATTTCCCGTTAACCGGATCACATACCAAGGTGCTTTGTTCCATCTGCCATGTGAACGGATACCTAGGAACGCCAACAGCTTGCAGTAGTTGCCATTTACCGGCCTATACCAGCTCTCAGTTGCCGGGTCACGTTGCTGCAGGCATACCCCAGTTGTGTGCCCAGTGTCATACCCCTGCCTCCTGGAAACCCTCTATGTTTAACCATACTACCACTGGTTATGAACTGAAAGGAGCACATAAGAATATCGTCCAGTGTTCCGATTGCCACAAGGGCAACCTGACATCTGCGTCATTGACATGCATAGGATGCCATCAAGCCAATTATAATGCAGCTCCGAATCACAAAGCCCAGGGATACCCAACCGATTGTACCATTTGCCACACCCAGAACAATTGGCTGGAGAATAATTTCAATCATGCCACCACCGCATTCCCACTAATCGGATCCCATACAACAGTTTTATGTTCAAAATGTCATACTGTAGGATTTAAAGGGACTTCCAATGTATGCAGCAACTGCCATTTACCGGTGTATACCAGTTCCCAGTTACCAGGACACGTTGCTGCCGGTATCCCAAAGGAGTGTGCCCAATGCCATACCCCGGTATCCTGGAAACCATCCCAATTTAACCATACTACCACGGGTTATGAATTGAAAGGGGCACACAAAAATATTGTCCAGTGTTCAGATTGCCACAAAGGCAATGTCACAACGGCCCCACAGACCTGTGTTGGATGTCATCAGAGTAATTATGATACTGCGCTAAATCACAAGGCACAGGGGTATCCGACAGATTGTACGATTTGTCACACGCAGAACAATTGGCTGGAAAATATTTTCAACCATGCAACGACTGCATTCCCACTGACCGGAGCGCATACGACTGTTGTCTGTGCGAAATGCCATACCACTGGATTTAAGGGAACATCTACACTCTGTTTCACCTGTCATGCAGCCAAATACAATGCCACGACAAATCCGAACCATCTTGGGGCAAAGTTTCCCACCAATTGCGAAATATGTCATTCAACCACAGCATGGACTCCATCTACGTATAATCATGATGCCCAGTATTTTCCAATCAATAGCGGGAAACACAATGGTAAATGGACACTCTGCTCCGATTGCCACAATGTTGCCACCAACTACGCAGCTTTTACTTGTATTGTGTGTCATGAGCACAGTAATAAAACATCGGTTGACAATGACCATAAGGGTGTAAAAAACTATGCATACACGCCTACATCTTGCTACACTTGCCATCCCAGAGGAAACAATTAATATTATCTGTTAGGGTAGATCTAATTATTGAAATGAGGTTAAAATTGATGAGAATTGCGTTTTTATTAATGCTAATGTTGTTAAGTATCACAATCATTTATGCCCAGAATGGCAAGATTGAGATTGAAGGTGCTGTCACCTACCAGACAGCTCAAAATATCTATGTCAAGTTTTTATCGGCCAAAGGAATCAAAATCGGGGATAAAATTTATATCAGGAAAAATGAAATTCTTGTGCCCGTTTTGTCTGTTGAAAATGCTTCATCAGTTTCCTGTGTAGGGAAACCGGTAAGTTCAGAAAAATTGAAAGTCGGTGATAAGGTGATTGCCATTGTTACGAAGGAAGAGGCTGTTGTTGTGCAAGAGATGCAAAGGGAACAGTCGCACGCTATGTTTGCTGATAGTTCGCAACGCGTGAACTTAAAAACCGGGCAGTCCCCAATTTTTAAGAAGGAGCGAATCGATGGTCGGGTACAGATTTCCTCTTATACCAATCTCTCCAATTTGCAGTCGGGAAACAGCAACCGATTAAGGTATATCTGGTCAATGAACGCCTCTAATCTTTCTGATTCGCGGATTTCACTGGATGCCTACATCTCGTTTTCCCATAAGCTAAATGATTGGGCGCCTGTTAAAAGCAATATTTTCAATGCACTGAAGATCTACGACCTGAACCTGAAGTATGAAGCGGATAATAAAACAACAATTTGGCTGGGCAGGAAAGTAAATCCCAACATATCCAGTCTTGGGGCTATAGACGGGGTTCAGTTTGAGATGAACTTCGACCATTTTTTCTGGGGTGCGGTTGGAGGTTTTCGACCTGATTACGTGGATTACAGTTTTAATGCGAAACTTTTGGAATATGGCGCATTTATTGGACATTTGGCAAAGAATGACAACGGCGTCATGCAAACCTCCCTGGCTGGGTTCAATCAGACCAATTCAGGAAATACCGACCGTAGGTTTATCTATTTTCAGCAAGATAATTCGCTTTTCAAAAACCTGAACCTGTTTCTCTCATCGGAGGTTGACCTATATAAAATGGTAAACGGAACTCCATCTAACGAACTGTCACTGACTAGTTTATATTTTATGCTAAACTACAGGATATCAAGAAAATTATCTGTTTCAACCTCTTATGACAATCGCAAGAATATCATTTATTATGAGACATTTAAAAACTACATTGACGTAATGCTTGCTGATGCCACCCGTCAAGGTGTACAATTGAGAATCAATTACCGGCCAGTCAATTACATGAGTATCGGATTATCTTCGAGTTACTGGGATCGGGTAGGGGATAGCAAACCAACCAAAAACTTCAATGGGATGTTTAACTATTCTCAGTTTTCAGCCTTAAAGATTTCGACGACCCTTAATGTCAATGTCTTGAAAACAAGTTATGTAGATGGTATAGTTTATGGCATCAGATTTGATAAGGACTTTTTAAATGGCAAGATGAACTGTGGACTTAACTATCGGTTTGTCGATTACAACTACCTCATATCATCTTCTAAACTCCTGGAACACATCGGTGAGGCAGATTTATCCTATCAATTCTCGAGGAAATTTTCCATGTCGGTCAATTACGAAGGAACCTTTGAAAAACAAAACAAGTACCATCAGATCTATTGCAGCCTGATTAAGCGCTTCTAGAATCGCTTATTTCTTCTCCTCAAACTTGACGATATGCTTTTCCAAAGTTTTGAACTTTGGAAAAGTTATTAGCTCTCGAGGTGCAATACCTGCCAAATAAGTCGTAGTTGATTTGTCAAAAAAGTGAAACTGTAAAATATATCCTCAATTATTTGACTTTTGATTTTTCCTGCCGTATATTTGTGACATAGAAGTTTAGGCTTCTTAGCGTGTGCCACGGCACGTCGCACTGCAAAGGGTAGTTCGCTACCCTTTGTTTTTTGTCAATAATCTCACTCTTCCTCTCTCAAACAACCATACTTCATCAATGATCTGTCCAATGTTTAGTCGGTCGAATACATTTCGTTTGATAAACCGGTCTGAACATCCTTTATTGTTGTTGATAATTATGCGGGATGATTGTTTTATCCCTTGACTGATCATTCTGCCAATTTTATCTTTTTTAAATGGTGAAATATAACTTTCAAATTCATAAAAACACCCATCGATGCTGAGGTCCGGACATTTTCTTTCATATTTTGTTCCAATCAGGTTTCTAAAGATTACACTATACCTTTCATCCTTGTAGTGTAAGCGGGGTAATATCAGAACAACTTTGCCCATTCGAGCAAATTCTCTGGAAATAGTTAACAGGTCTTGATAGTCGTGCTTATTTTTATCAACCTCCACATGTATTTTAATTTGTCCTCCATTGGCGAACTCTTTGATAATAGTAAAACCATCATTGAGGATTGTTTGTGGTCTAATCATGATCAAATATCTCTTCGTAGATTCCTATTTCTGCGCTTTATATAAAGTTACCGAAATTGAAGGTAAAATTCAAATCCCTGAATATTCTGCTTTTGTCCACCAAGCTCAACCTGCTGAAAGCTGCTCGCGGTTTTGAAATGGCAAACCCACTATGTCTTGAATGTAAAGGAGGATGATGGGTGTTCTTTTTTAAACAAGGCGAGTGACTTGAAAATTTCCACAAATTACAATGGTAAAGTACTTATTTTATTACTTTTATTGCTGCCAACAATATGAACCTGAACAATACAAACCGCATTAGTTGTATATGTATGGTTTTTTTGTACTTATATATCATTTATAAACAATTAATGCAAACAGACCCTCATACTTTTAATGTGCCTTGTACATCTATCTCAAAATAAGTAAATGACTAATTGTTTCTTATGTAACGAATTAATGGTCAATAAGGATGACCACGAACGGAATCCGGAAAAGTTCACGTTTAAACCTAAATTTAGACACAAAGAGCATATTATACAAAATGCACTCGGCGGTAGATTGAAAACAGACGGGATTCTCTGTGAATCATGTGGTAGTAAATTGAACGATGAAATCGACACGGAATTTATTTCGCTCTTTAAGTTATTTACGGAAAAAATGAAGAGCAAGCTCGCCAAAGAAAGAAATCGTAACATAAGTAATGAAGTTAAAGGTAGACACATGGTTTCTGGAAAAGAAATTGTCTACAAAGATGGTAGAATAACAGCTAAGAAACCCCATTTTGAGATCGACGAAGTAAAAAAAAGAGTTTGTATATATGCTAACCAATTTATAATGGTTCAATACAAAGAGCATGTTCGCCGAACTTTATTAGCGCAGGAATTGCCGTTAGAGCATTACTCTATTGAGGAGATAACCGAGTTTGCTGACGATGAGAACATCGGTCTATATTTTAGCGAAGGTGTTAATGAATTCAATGCGAAATGGCTCATGGGCTATATTAAAATCGCCACAGAATTCGCAATTTATTGCGGGATAAATCGCACACAATTGCTTCGAACGTTGGATACAAAGGCAAAAAAACTCATAAATACTGACTGTATATTGCCATTTTTCCCAATTGGAGTCTTTGATATGATGATAGAACAAAATAGAATATTTTTGGAGCGCTATTATCCAAGTCATACTCTGATTCTTTTTACAGAGCAGAATAGACCAGATAAAAAGGTTCTGTTTTGCTACATTGATCTGTTTAGTACATTTCAATTTTACGTTGTACTTAACGATAATTATTCTGGCGACGATGTTTTTAAAACCTATTGCCAGAAATTAGAGAAGGAGATCAAACCGGAAGTCGATTTTAGAAAGCTTCGGCTTAAGCATATCCGTCCAGTTTCTGAAAGCGTCGGAATTTCCTTCGATAAATATGAAGGAAAAACTATAGAGGAGTTATACCAATACGTTGAGGCAGAATACGCTAAATTGACAACAATTTACGAGTTAGATTTATCTGAGGAATTATATCAGATTATATTAAATATGGTGAGTGCCATAGCAGTGGCGACATCAAATGGCACTGTATCAAATCCTCGCCTTAGCATTCCTGTAGAATCATTTACCTACATTTCTGATGAGTGGAGAGGAACTGTTCTGAGAGAACTAAAGCTTCACCTAAATCCCGATGATACAATTAATCCGAAATATTTCAGGCAGCAGTTTCTTGAGCCTAAAGGAGAAGATGGGTATGAAATACTTTCAACTCCTTCAGAGATTATACACGAAATGAAAAGAAATGAGACACCAATGGTGGTTTATGGACACATGAAATTTAGCCACTTATCCTACTATGCCTCAAAAAGCACGAAACCCAATTTTATAAAAGACGGCACTAACCATTAAGAGTATTAACTGCTTGAAAAAGCACCTTTGGTTATGGAGGGGGAAAGGGGTATCTAAACAATTTTCATTAAATTTACCTTGAGAGTTCAGACATTTTAGTAAATCTAAACCGCCTCAACACCGAGCCACTAATCGGTAGGCACAAATTATAAAACTAATGCGTCCAACAAAAACGATTAATAGAATTCATTTTTCCGATCTGGAACCTTTGAGATTTGAAGATTTGTGTTTAAATATCATTCATAGACAAAGAGAATGGAAAGATATCAGACATTATGGAAGAAAAGGGAATGACTCTGGAATTGATATATTCGGAATTGACAACAATGATGAAGAGTGGTATTTTCAATGTAAGCGGTATAAATCAATTTCATCACAGGAAATCGAAAATATTATTGTTAAAATAAAAGAGTCAACTAAATTTCAACTTAAAAATTTGGTTCTTTTTATTTCGTGTGATATTAGTAAAAAGCATTATGAGCATTTTATAATATTCGCTAAAAATCAAGGCGTTGAAAATGCTATTGTTTGGTCTGCAAGCAAAATAGAAACAGAACTATATAAAGAGCATCACGACCTGCTTTTTACTTATTTTGGGCTTAACATACCAAAGGAAAGAACAAATAGTGTAACTCAACTCCGACATTCTTTAAGAATGAAAAAAAGAATTGAGAAACAATTTATTCGAAAAGACTTGGATATAAAAACAATTACAAATCTTATTGTTTACGAGCCTCGTTGCAGATTCAATGTTGGGGAAATGATTATTAGGAATATTGATAATAATATCTACCCAGAGTTTGATGAAAATAAGCAGGGTATAAGTGATTGGTTTAAGGTCGAAATATATGATTTGTATCACAATGGAATAGAGATTTATCTTCAAGGCTCAGAATTAATAATTGATGAGAATGGTAATTGGGACATAGTCGAAGAAGATAATGATTATAGAAAGAATAAATATAAATCATTAAGAGTCAACACTGTTGGTAGAATTCCTTTTTCTAACATAATGGAGTTTGACTTTGATGGGGATAATTACTATCCAATGCCTCATTTGTACTGTAAGTTTAATATTGATGAAATGCCATATGAGAGCTTTGAATACTATACGTATGGGGATAGTCAAAAGGAATTTCTTCCATTTCATTTTGAAAAGAATATGAGAAAAGATTTAAAATAATCCGTGCCTAATAAAGGCTATATGCAATAAGGGATTCAAAGGTAATTCAGGCATTCTGCCCCACTTAAACTTAGGTGTTGGTAAATAAATTAGTTTTCGCAATTCTTTACTGCACATTGACTCAACCGTTATCAGTAACAATATAGTGACATTGTTAAATCAAACTTCAAGCTATGAATAAATGGTCAAGCAATTTGGTGACTGAGGTAGAAAAACTTCTTGCCCTTGGACGGGAATTAATAAAGTATGGAAAATCTAATTTTGGTGAGATGGAACCTGAAAAGGTTCAAGAATTTACTTTTTGGACAGTACGAACAGGAGAATTGTTTTCAAAACTGTATCCCAAAGACAACCAATATCACAAGACCTTCAATATATTCCGAGAAACTCTGAAAATGCAGTGGTTGCATTCTAATAGCTATCAACTATTATATGAAATACTTGGCATTCTTGAGGCTGTAAAATATGACCTTGAAAATGGCTTGCTTGATGATATTCAAAAACTTTTACGAGCCGACATTTTTTCGGACTTCCTTGAGATGGGAGAACACCTACTAAAAGAGGGATATAAAGACCCAGCTGCTGTGATAATAGGAAGTGTATTGGAAGATACATTAAGAAAGTTGGCAATTGCTAACGATATTTCGACAACAAACGAAAAGGGTAAACTATTAACAATTGAACCTTTAAATGTTGAACTTGCAAAAAAGGAAGTTTATAATCAGTTAATGAGAAAACAGATCACAAGTTGGGCTGACATACGCAACAGTGCAGCTCACGGACATTATGACCAATATGACGCGAAACAAGTTGACCAAATGCAGCAATTTGTTCAAGCATTCGCTGCGGATTATATACGCTAAGGCAAAATACCCGCAAGCCAGGGATTTCCGATTCATTGACAGAAAATTAGTATATTTAAAAGCGACTTTTCGTAAAGAGTTTATCGGTTAAATTCCACCTTGCTGTTATTTGCGGAACCTTACCAGCAAGCATAGGATTAAAGAATTCTGAGTGAAAGACTGCAAAAATAAACGAATTAAAATATATGGCCAACAGTAACCTCTCAAATGCCCAAAAGGCAAAAAACGACGAGTTCTACACACAATACCACGATATCGAGAAAGAGATCAATGCCTACTTGGAATTCAACCCCGATGTGTTTCGGAATAAGACGGTGCTGTTGCCTTGCGATGACCCGGAATGGAGCAACTTCACCAAGTTTTTTGCCCAAAATTTTGAGCGGTTCGGCCTGAAAAAATTGATCAGTACAAGCTACGCCGCCGACAGTAAAAAATACAAGACCGGATACCAGCCTACCCTGTTCGAAGTTAACGACCCGCAATTCGACTATAACAAAACCACCAAAAACGGTAAAATTTTTACCCTGGCCAATGACAAAACTGGTGATGGAAAGATAGACGTAAATGATTTGGAGTGGCATTACCTGGCAGGCGATGGCGACTTTAAAAGCAAAGAGATCAAAAAACTGCGCGATGAAGCTGATATTATCATTACCAATCCTCCTTTCTCGTTGTTCCGTGATTTTTTAGCGTGGATAATGCAAGCAGGCAAGCAATTTTTAATAATTGGCAATATGAATGCCATTACCTATAAGGAAGTTTTCCCACTGATTAAGGAAAACAAAATGTGGCTTGGGCCAAGTATTAAAAGTGGTGATAGGGAATTCCAGGTGCCTGATGAATATCCAATAAACGCAGCGGGCTGGAGAATCGATGAAGAGGGGCGGAAGTTTTTGCGTATTAAAGGTGTACGATGGTTCACAAATCTTGATCATGGTCTTCGTCACCAATTCTTACCATTGATGATTATGGGAGATAACTTGAAGTTCAGTAAGCACAAAGAGATTAAAGGAAAAGAATCCTATGATCATTATGACAACTACGATGCCATAGAAGTACCGTTTACCGATGCTATTCCGAGCGATTACGAAGGTGCGATGGGAGTACCAATAAGTTTTCTTGATAAATATTCCCCCGAGCAGTTTGAGATTGTTGGTATAACGGACAGAGATGACAATTCAGGGTTAAAAATTAAGGAATATACTGAAAGAGATGCTCCCAACTATGGGGATTTGAACAGGCGTGGTGTAATAAAGATTGGAAACGAGTACAAATCCACTTACGCACGTCTATTAATCAAGAAAAAAACAATATGAAAACAACGCTAAAAACCGACATCACTGTCAAAGATATTTGTGAAGGATTTGTGTATAACGAACTGGAAGGCAAGGGATTGTTTGGCTTGTCTGGCCAGTTGACCATCCAACCAGAGTACCAGCGCAACTACATTTATGCCGATGGTAAGAAAGATGTGGCGGTCATCGAATCCATCCTCAAGGGCTATCTGCTGGGCTTAATTTACTTTGTTAAAGTGAGTGACAATCAATTTGAAGTTTTGGATGGACAACAACGCATTACCAGTTTTGGACGGTTCGTCACCAACAAATTTGCCGTCAAGGATGAGAACGGTATGGAGCAATATTTCAGCGGTATTGCCGCCGACAAGCAATCAGGGATACTGGAAACGAAACTAACCATTTACGAATGTGAAGGCACGGAAAGCGAAATCAAACAGTGGTTTCGTACAATTAATATTGCCGGTATTCCGCTCAATAACCAGGAATTACTCAACGCCATCTTCTCAGGACCTTTTGTAACGCTCGGCAAGGAGGAGTTCAGTAACAGTCAGAACTCCAACATCCAAAAATGGAGCGCCTATGTATCAGGCAGCGCCAACCGGCAGGAGTTTCTGGAATGCGCGCTTGACTGGGTGAGCAAAGGCAACATCAGCGATTATATGAGCCGTCACCGCTTTGACACGAACATTACTGAATTAAAAATCTATTTCAATAGTGTGATCGAATGGGTTTCCGGCGTGTTTAAAGATGTCGAGAGTGAGATGCGTGGGTTGGAGTGGGGGCGATTGTACGAAGCATATCACAAGGAAGCGTATGATCCGGCAAAAGTATCTGTAGAAGTGCAAAATCTCATCGGTGACTCGTATGTCAAGAATCGTAAGGGTATTTTTGAATTCATCCTTGGCGGTTCTGTTGACACGAAATTGCTAGATGTCCGGGTTTTTGATGACGCAACGAAGAAATCCGTTTACGCAACACAGACTGCTAAAGCTGAAACTAAAGGTGAATCAAACTGTCCGCTTTGTGCCCTTGGACATGATGCCAATAAGAATAAGATTTGGAAGTTGGCAGAAATGGACGCCGACCATGTATCGGCATGGAGCAAGGGAGGCGCAACAGAGGCCAAAAACTGTCAGATGTTGTGTAAAACACACAATCGGGCAAAAGGGAATAGATAGAAAAAGTGACTAAATGCAAGAACGCCAACTGGTAATAATAAATAAGTCTTCAATTGGTTGGGAGACGATACTCAACATTATCAGATCTATTGCCACCTGATTATGATAATGTGATTCTAGTTCATAGCCTATTTTTGCATCTCAATCTGCCATTCTATCGTAACACTTTTTCTAATCCCAATTTCTTTGGGATTAAAATCAATGGCCGGAGTCTGGCCTGCAGATTTGCTCATGGCAATATACCCTGGACCTACCCGGCCTTCCTGAACCAGATCCGATTCATAATAGCTACCCTGATTGTTGTCAAGGAAGGTGATGGAGTTGATTTTTACCAGCCGAAGATTGGCAGATTTGGCGATTGCTTCGGCTTTCTCTTTGGCATCAGATATGGCTAAACTGATTGCTTTTTGACGAAGCATGCATTTTTGGTTCTCGGATAGTGTAAAATCGAGATTGTAAAGAAAATTAACTGAATCATTTTGCAAAGCAGAAAGTAATTTTTTAGCATATTCCTGAGAATAAAGATGTTCCACATTAACTGAAGAACTACCTTCATAGCCAAGTTTGGTACGGCCTTCGGATAAATATTCGCTTCTCTCGGATACATTCAGACTGTTGGTATGGATGATCTCTTTTTCAATACCATTTTTAACGAGCATGTTTGTCGCTTGCCCGATGGCTTTGACCAGCTTTTCCTGGCATTCGTTGAATTTCGTCCCCTTTACACGGACTGTGATGTTGGCTGTGAGCATTTCAGGGATTTGTTTAAGAATGGCAGTTCCATTAACCAGTAATGAGTTTTCCTTGTACGGGGCAATTGATTGTCCAAATTGGGGGGAGATGAGGCAAATACTAAGCAAAACAAAGAGGATGGGGGCTTTCATATTGTACATTTTAAGTGATTGAGTACTATCGAAGAATGCTCAATCATAAAGGTAAAAAAGTAATGTTAAAAGCAAAAGGGCTTCCAATTTGGGAACCCTTTTGTTTTCATATATCTATTTCAAAATCAATTAACTAATTGTGGCCTTGATTTTCTTTAGATTTTTTCTTCTGCGATTTCTGATCCGGATGATATAGTCCATGTAATAGAGCGCCGGCACAAATAGCAGCGTCAGGAATGTGGCAAAGCTCAAACCGAAGATGATTGTCCAGGAGAGTGGTCCCCAGAAGGCAACATTGTCACCTCCAAAGTAAAGGTGTGGATTTAACGAAGTGAAAAGGGTTTCAAAATTGATATTCATACCCACAGCAAGCGGCACCAAACCCAAGATCGTAGCTGATGCGGTTAAAACAACAGGGGTTATCCTGGTTTTTCCGGCTTGAACGATGGCATCCCTTGTTTTCATGCCTCTCTTCTTCATCTCATCGCAAAACTCAACAATCAATATCCCGTTTCGAACAACGATTCCACCAAGGGCCACCACTCCCAAACCGGTCATCATGATTATTAAATCCATGTGAAAGAGGATAACGCCAAGTAAAACACCGATTATACTGAAGATTACTTCGCTCAGAATGATGATGGATTTGCTGATTGAACCAAACTGGGTGATCAGAATGAAGAAAATGAGCCCCAATGCTATGATCATTGCTTTCAACAGGAATGCGGAGGTTTCATCCTGGTCTTCCTGCTCTCCGGTGAGCTTGATGGAAGTACCCTGATGCAAAGGATAATCATTGGCTAGTTTCTTGATTTTCGGCACAATGTCATTGGGGGAATAACCGGAAATCACATTGGAGTAGACCGTTATGATCCGTTTTTGATCCAATCTCTTTATACCGGCATAAGAACTCGAATAGTCGATTTTTGCAACCGTTGAAAGAGGAATGGTCCTAAGCAGCCCGGAGTTCATATCCCGGTAGGTGATATTCAGATTGATCAGCGAATTGATATTATCACGGGTTAACTTAGAATATCTCAAAGTAATAGGAAATTCATCTTCATCTTTTTTGAATTTTGAGATCTCCTTCCCAAAGAGGGCAGTTCTGAGTTCCAAACCAATTTGACCGGTCGACAATCCGGCTCTCTGGGCGCGGTCGCGGTCGATGTTGATCATCACCTCCGGGGAGTTGATTTCAAAGTCGGTTTTCAGCTCTTCTACACCCGGGATATTCAATGAATCAAGGTAATTACGTAACGCGAAAGCATCTGCAACCAGATTTTCCATATTTTCGCTTGTTACCTCTATGTTGATTGGTTGACCTGTTGGCGGTCCCATTTTTTGCTTGCCCACGGTAACTTCAGCGCCTGCAATATCGGCTACTGATTCACGAATTTTGTCAAGATATTTGGTTGTAGAGATTCCGGTGGTGCGGTATTTGTATTCCACAAAATTGATAGATATTTTACCTCGGTTGAATGGTTTTCCTGCAGATGAAAACCCCTCTTCATCTGCTCCTACAGTGACATTGGAGATCACTGACTCAACATCTGGATTGTGTTGTCCAATAGCATTATAAACGCGATGCTCTGCTATTCTGGTAACACTGTCAGTAACGTTTTGATCAGTTCCTCCGGGCATCTTCACGTATACCATCACACTGTTGGGATCGCTGTCGGGGAAGAAAAGCACTTTAGGCTTAACAATTCCTGTCAGGATGACTGTGAAGAAGAAAAGGATGATCATGGACCCAAGCAACCATACAGGTCGATAACCATGCAAGACCCAGCGCAATTGTTTTTCGTAACCTGCCATCAATTTTGGCCAGAATTTATCCTGAAATGACTTGATCCAGTATTGAATAACATAGTGGTACAAGAAAACCATCAGGATCGCAAATACAATAAAATTGCCTATTCCAAATGATTTGAAGAGATAGAAGACAACAGCCAGGGCAAACATTCCAAGTAAAGTCTTCTTCGTCTGTTTCCATTCCGCTTTTGCATCTGAATCATATTCGTGGGCCATAAAGGATACGGCAAATACCGGATTGAAAATATAAGCAACGAAGAGTGATGCAAAGAGAGTAATGATCAACGTTACAGGAAGGTAATGCATAAATTGGCCTACGATTCCGGGCCAGAAGGCCAATGGGAAAAAGGGTGCCAAAGTGGTAAGTGTTCCGGAAAGGATGGGCAGGAATACTTCTCCTGCAGCGAGTTTGGCTGCTACCCGTATGTCGCCGTGTCTTCGATGCATCCGGTGGGTGTTTTCAATGACCACAATCGCATCATCCACCACGATACCAAGAGCAAAAATGAAGGCAAACATCACGATCATGTTCATGGTAAATCCGATATTCGGAATGACCAGGTAGGCAATGGCCATGGATAGTGGCACTGAAAGCCCGACGAAGAAGGCATTGGTGAAGCCCATGAAGAACATCAGTACCAATGTAACCAGAATAAAACCAATGATGATGGTATTGTTCAGCTCCTCCAGCGTGTTGCGGGTCATCAGGCTTTGGTCACCTGAAATGGTTAATGTGAGATCATCAGGCAGCTCTTTGCCTTTAACGGATGAGACAATCTCCTTAATCTGATCCGAAGCATCCAACAAGTTGGCGCCACTTTTTTTGATCACATTCAGGGTGATTACGTTTTTTCCATCCAGTCGCGAAAAGCTCTCCTGATCTTTAAAGCTATCATTCACTTCAGCCAAATCGCTCAGTTTGATGTAGGCGCCTCCCGAGGCATGTACGACAATGTCCCTAATTTCCTGAACATTATCAAACTGACCTTTCAGGCGAACTGAATTTTTGGTCCCGTTCATGGTAATCGTACCCCCCGAGATTGTCAGGTTTTCGCTGGCTACAGCACCTTCGATATCGGAAAAGGTCACACGGGCAGCTTGCATCTTGAAAATATTGCAGTTTATCTGAATTTCCCGTTCCAGAGCCCCAACAATGTCGACACGGGTGATCTCTTTGACCCCTTCGACTTTGTCCTGGATTACCTCGGCATATTTTTTCAGTTTGTCGAGGTCATAATTGCCGGAAATGTTGATGTACATAACCGGAAATTCGGCAAGGTTTACATCCATGATTTGTGGTTGGTCGGGCAGATCGCTTGGCAAGTCCCTTTTTGACTTGTCTACGGCATCCCGAACCCGTTGTTTGGCTGATTCGACAGCAACACTCGGATCAAATTCCACGACAATGGAGGAGAAGTCCTGAACGGAGTTGCTCGTGATCTTTTTTACATCCGCGATGGATTTCAACTGCTTTTCAATCGGACGGGTAATCAGGTTTTCAATGTCTACCGGTGAAGTTCCGGGATAGGGGGAATTGACAATGATGTATGGAATTACCACCTCAGGGAATTGCTCCTTGGGGATCTGGTAATAGTTGAGCAAACCAAGAATTGAGATAATGGTCATCAGCACATAAACGCTCGTTTTATTATCTACAGCCCAGCTGGTTGCAAAAAACTCTTTGATAAAGGATTTATCTTTTGACATATTTTTATTATTTGTCGATTAGAAAATGACAGCTTCACCCTCTTTCAGGTTCTGGTATCCGGCAGTTATAACCTGATCGCCCAATGCAAGACCTGAAATAATTTCAGTCTGACCATTGTAATCCATGCCGGTTGTCACGATTTTACGGACGGCTGAAAATTTATCCCCTTGTTTGGCGGCAACGTAGACAAATTTTCCAGACTGATTGCTCTGAATAAGATTTACTGGCAGTACCATGGCTGTTTCGCTGGTATAATCTTTGATTTTTACATAGGCAATCATATTTTCCCTAAGCTCAATGTCATTGGTCGAAAAGCGGCATTCTACTTTGAAAGTACGGTTGGACGGATCAATGAACCGACTGGTAAAGCTAAGTTTCGATTCTATCTCTTTACCAAGATCAGGAAAGCGTACAAAGGCCTGGTTGCCATTTTTGATCCTTGAGGCAAAATTTTCGGAAACTTCTGCCGTGATTTTTGCAGATGACATGTTGATTACCCTAATGACAGAGGTGGGTAGTCCTGGCGAAGCCATTTGTCCAACTTTCAATGGGACGCTTTCTACCGATCCACTAATGGGAGAAACGACATTGGCCATGGAGATTTGCTCCTGCAAAGTTTTGATTCTTCTTTCGAGCGACTCTTTGCTTGTTTTGGTCTGGAGGAATTGGACTTCACTACCAATTTTCTTGTCCCAGAGATTTTTCTGTTTCTCGTAGATGATGTTGGCCATATCCAGTTGTGTTTTAACCTCTTCCACAGATTGTTTCAGGACTTCCGCATCAATGGTGGCCAAAATCTGACCTTTTTTGACAATCGATCCTTCCCTTACATAAACATTGGTCACCACTCCGCCTATTTGAGGACTAACAGAAACATTTTGATCACCATCAACAACACCCTGTATTTCAACGAAGTGGTTAAATTGAGTCGTTTCGAGTTTTGAAGTCTTCACTTGGATTGCCTTATCGACCTTTTGTTGATTTGGGTTGATTTCTGCTTCAAGTTTTGAAATTTTGGTATTCAGAATTTCACGTTCTGTTTTTAATTTTTCCAATTCTCCTTTTTTGTTGTTGCTTTGATTGCAAGCGACCAGTGTGGCAAGGATGGCCAGGGTAAACAATGCGTTTTTCATTTGATGCTTATTTTTTGTTAATTTCTTGATTTACTTTCTAAATTTCCTTTGGTAAGAAAATATCCAAGCAGGTGAATATTATTATTTATTGATCTCCTGGTTGATGTTGTACAATTTTTCCAATTTTGTTTTGGCTGTCACCAGGTCATAAATACTCTGATAATAACTGGAAAGGCTTGCAAGATATTGATTTTGGGTGGTTGTCAGGTCCATGCTGGAAGATACCCCGTTTTTATACTTTTCGAGTGTTCGCTGGTATATTTCGTCAGAAAGGGTCAGACTTTTCTTTTGGATTTCATACTTCTCGAATTTTAGCCTTAAATCTGTCTGATATTGATCCGCTTGCATCAGCAGGTTGTTGTACATGAGCTGTTTGGTATTATCCATTTTGCTGATGGCCAGTTTCTTCTGTGAAACTGTGGCCATACGTTGCCCACTGCTGAAAATAGGCAGGCTAACATTGATCCCAAGGACATCTTTCACTGAAAAATCAAAGGCAGGTTTATTTGCCTTTTCTGTATGGTTATAGAATCCTGCAATCACAGGCATATAGGCTGCTATGGCGTTCTGGTATTCCAGTTTTGAAAGGGCAGTAGCCGTTTTTATGATACGGTAGTCAATATTTTTATCAATGTTAAAAGGTTCATTGACCAATGCAGTAATGGTTACAGGTAGCTCTTGACCAGCGCTAAGCGATTCGGTCAAAGCAACGTTTTTATTCACATCCAGGCCCACAATTATTTTGAAAAGTTTGTTGGCTACATCTAAATTGCCTTTTACCTGATTCATCGCATTTTTCAGGTTATTGGCAGTAAGTTCGAGTTGGTCAACATCCGTTTTTTCAACAAAGCCCTGTTTGTTCATCTCTGTGATCTCATATTCCGTCTTTTTCACGTTGTCGAGGTTCTTTTGAAGATTTTTGAGGCTCTCTTCGGCAACCAGAATCATGTAGTAGGTATTTATTACCGACTCATTAACATCCTGTACTATTTTTTCGGTACTCTCGTTTGTCTGTTGGTAAAGGGTTTTCATGGCTTTTAAACCGACAAGATAGGATCCGTTGAAAAGTAGCTGGGAGGCAGTTACATCGAAAGTGACATTGTTCTTGACCCCAAGTTCAATAGCTGGTGTTCCCGGCCCCATGGTGCCGGGTGGCAACGATGGTACGTTGGGGAGAAATTGGTAGGCAGCTTTCGAATCGATATGCGGCAATCCAATGGCTGTGGTTTCCCATATTTTCTTTCTTGCAATCTCCATATCCAAATTGGAATTCCTGATGTTGGTGTTGTTTTCAAATGCCAAACGTCTTGCCTCCTGTAAAGAGAGGTGCAATGTATCCTGGGCCACTGCGCTTGCAACGCCAAGGAAAAGTGAAATAATGGTTATCAAAAGTTGATAACGGTTAGGAAATGACATAATTCTTATTTTTTATTTGTGTTAATATATTCCAGAATATCGTTTTTTCTTGACTCAAAATAGGCGATCCCGGTTGGAGTTGAGATGGCCCTGATGTGATTTTCAAACATCACTTCAAAAATCTTAAGAAAGTCTACATCCAGTATTCTACAGACATCCGAATTGTGGAGCTCGATAAAACTGTTCAGGTAAATGGTCGCGACCAGGTCGATGTTGATGTCGTCCCGGTATAATTTTTCCGAAATCCCCTGTTGCATATTGATTTTCATCCCTTCGAAAACAAAGACCCTCTTTTTCTCCATGTAGGACTCAAAAATTGCCGGATAATATTTTTTCATCTCGAATTGAATCATTGGATTAATTTGTTTCAATTCATCGTGTATCAACTGACTGATAAGCAATAATTTCTCAATTGCATTGATGGAAATGTCGTCAATTTTTTCACTTTTTCTGAACACGATTGACTCCTCATGCAGGAATATTTTTTCAATCAGGTCCTCTTTATTTTTGACATAGGTATAGAGTGTCTTTTTTGAAATGCCTAAACTGCGGCTTAAGTCATCCATGCTTAGGTTCTTCAATCCATATGCATAGAAGAGTTTCTTAATCGGTTCAACCCATTCATTAAATCGCTCCTTGTGTAAATCCTCCTTATCCATTACTCTGAAATTCAAATTAATTTTGAGTACAAAAAAAGGAAACATTTTACACTAAAAACGTTTCCAAGTGTTAAATGTTTCTTAATTTGTATTAACTTATCCTTATGCATTACAAATATTCCTGCATTTTTTTAAGATTTTTGAAACTACTATCTTTGACGGGAAATTGAGAGAAGGTATGGGAAGGATCATGGCCATCGATTACGGCAAAAAAAGGGTAGGAGTGGCAGTGACAGATACATTGCAACTGATTGCGACCCGATTGGATACCGTTGAAGCAGATTTGATCTGGAAATTTTTGGACGACTATTTTGCGAAGGAGGAGGTTGATCTGGTTTTGGTAGGTTATCCTGTGCAACTAAATAATCAACCTTCTGAGGCATTGAGGTTCATCAACCCATTTGTGCAAAATTTTCGGAAGAAATATGAGAAGGAGATCAGGTTGGTTGATGAAAGGTTTAGTTCAAGAATGGCATTTCAAACTATGATTGATGCCGGGTTGCGCAAGGGCCAGCGACAGAACAAAGGAACCATTGATGGGGTTAGCGCCACCATTCTTTTACAATCCTTCCTTGAACAAAAAAAGTATATGTAAGTATGATATTGCCAATTACATTGTATGGTGATCCTGTTTTAAGGAGGGTAGCCGAAAATATTGATCTGAAATACGAAGGTCTTTCAGAATTGATCGAAAATATGTTCGAATCCATGTACAATGCCGAAGGGGTTGGCCTTGCCGCTCCCCAGGTAGGATTGTCCATCCGGATTTTTGTGGTTGATTTGTCCCCTCTTCATAAGGACGAACCTTCGCTTGTCGGCTTTCGTAAGGCTTTTATCAATGCCAAAATTGTTGAAAGAAGCGGGGATGAGGAGCTGATGGAAGAGGGTTGTCTTAGTATTCCCGGAATTCATGAAGAGGTATATCGAAAAAATTACATCCGCATAGAATATCTCGATCCTGACGGAACCGCTCGCAATGAAGTGTATAGAGGTTATACTGCAAGGGTGTTGCAACACGAATATGATCATCTGGATGGAGTGATGTTTACCGATCATTGTTCTCCCCTGAGAAAGCGTCTGCTCAAGCGCCGACTGACTGAAATTTCCAAGGGAATAACAAATGCTTCCTATCGGGTGAAAGTTCCCAAGCTCTAGTTTTTTCGGCGAGTTCCTTGATTTTGGGAACAGGAATATATTATGTCCATTTTTTCCTTTTCTCGTGCAAATCCCGTAACTTGATGTGAATTCCCGATTCACATGACTATTTCCGGGCTTCAACTCACTTCCGCACCATTTGTAAGATTACTCTTCCCGCTTTGCCTGGGAATTTACATGGGGCATTACGGGGTTTATTTTCCTCTACTGTCTTGTATCGTTCTGCTTTTACTGGCCGTAATCGCCCTGCTGTGGTTGAAAGATATAACATTTGAAAAGCAACACATTTGGGCTGCCATCTTATTTCTTGCCCTTCTTATTATTGGAATTCTTCGATGCAGGGAGAGGGAAATTCATTTTCCAATTCTCAATAAACAGCGCCATTTTGTCGTTCTTGATAACTATCCCATCGAGAAGACAAAAACCTATCAGGTTGTTTGTCAATTTGTCAATTCGGATTTGAAAATTCTGGTTTACCTCCCTAAATCCCTGGTGGTAAAAAGTGCCAAACCTGGTGATATTTTCAGCATAGGCGGATTGCCCGAGTTGGTCGAAAATGATGGGAATCCATATGAATTTGATTATCGTGGCTATTTAAATGATAGAGGGATAGGTTACCGAATTTTCCTTCGGGAGGGGCAATACAATTTATTAGAAGGCTACAGTCTGATGAATATTTATCGCCATGCCCTGGTTTTAAGGGAGAAATTGATCGAAATTCTTTACAGGTCTGGTATTCAGAAAGATCAAGTTCCATTGATATCCTCTATTTCATTTGGGGCAAGGGATGAGGTTGACAAGGAGACGGTGCAAAGTTTTACCAACACGGGTGTAATCCATGTTCTTGCCGTTTCAGGAATGAATGTTGGGTTAATCTTCATTATTTTTGATTTCTTTTTGCGATTTCTGAAACGCCGGAAGTTGGGATTTCTCCTTCACACCATTGTGGTGTTGATTGGAATTTGGGGATATGCCTTGGTAACCGGGATGTCGGCATCCATCCTGCGTGCAGCTGTCATGTTAACTTTTGTTGTCATTGGCAACACATTCCAGCGAAAAGCCAACATCTATAACTCCCTGGCTGTTTCAGCCTTTTTATTGATTTTTTGGGATCCCGCTATAATAAGGGATGTTGGATTTCAACTTTCCTATGCTGCCGTCTTATCGATAGTCGTTATTCAACCAATGTTGTACAAGCGTCTCTATGTTAAAAACCGTGTACTGGACAAAATATGGTTGTTGCTCTCCGTCACTTTTGCGGCACAAATAGGAACGCTCCCCTTCACACTTCAGTATTTTCACCAGTTCCCTGTCTATTTCTGGTTGGCCAATCTGGCTGTCATTCCTTTGGTTACTGCCATTCTTTACCTCTCTTTCGCAGTGGTTTTGTTTTCGCAAATATCGGGGTTTTTAACTGCAATTGTCGCTTTTGTGCTGGATTGGTTGGTCCGCATGGTTTTGTTGTCGGTAAATTTTATAGAGTCACTTCCTCATGCGGTTATTAAAGGAATCTATCCATCCTATTTTCAGATTTGCATCGTTCTTTTCATTGGCTGGTGGTTGTATAATTATTACAAAGACCATTATTTCAGGAGTTTACGTAATGTATTTTTGCTTGCAATTTTGCTCTTATCCACAGATATTCTGGCGACCTACAGGCAATTGGCAAATTCAGAAATCATTTTTCTGAACATTCCGGGTATGCGGGCTATGGCCATGACAAAAGAGGATAGCGCCGTGGTACTTTATGACCGGTGTGAAAATGCAGATGAAAAGATTGGGTATGTTTTAAGGCCCTATCTGGGGGAAAGGGGAATAAAAAATACTGCTATGTTTCAGATTTCTGATTCTCTGAGAATTACGGAGAGAGGTTTATGTGTCGTAGGGAATATGGTGTTTTATAAAGGAGCAACAATCATTTTTTCTACACCTGAACCAGCAACTCCGAAAGAAATGGCAAAAAAGATGTTTGCAGATTTGGTTTGGATTGGAGCGGTAAAATCGGGAACAGATCAAAAAATGGATTTGCCAACGTGCAGGATCTTGCTGTATCGTGCATCAAAGGAGGTTGAAATGGAGGTGAAATCCCGCCATCCAACTACTTCATTCAATGTTAACAGTTCCGTGCAACTTGTCATTCAATCTTCTCCTTTTGAGAATAAAAACCGGTTTATTTGCCAGTATTTCCACAGGTGAAAAAATCGTGTAGACTAAATAATTCAATGGATATTCTGACTGCGCAGATACGTTAATCCAGCAGAATTCCTTTACCCTGTCTGATAATCTCGGCTTCACCGGAGGTACAATCAACGATGGTCGAAGGATGATTGTCCCCGTATCCGCCATCGATGACCAGATCGACCAGGTGACCATAGTTTTCCTCAATGAGTTCGGGATCTGTAATGTATTCCAAAACAATATCCTCGTGGTGAACTGAGGTGGACAATACCGGATTACCAAGTTCTTTTACGATGGCCCGGATGATATTGTTTTCAGGAATCCTGATGCCAATATTTTTCTTCGAGTTTTTGAAAAGTTTGGGAACATTGGAATTGGCTTGCATCAAGAAGGTAAATGGGCCGGGGAGGTTTTTTTTCAAAAGTTTGAAAATGGAGTTGGGGAAAGGGCGGCAATAATCCGAAATCTGGCTTAGATCGTACAAGATGAAGGAGAAATCCGCTTTTTCAGGCCTAACACCTTTTATACGGGCCACCCGTTCTACAGCTTTGGACTTTGTGATATCACAGCCAATGCCATAGATGGTATCTGTGGGAAAGATAATAACTGCACCATCTCTCAATAGTTCAACAATTCTATCGACCTCCTTCTGATTCGGATTATCATCATAAAGCCTTACTAGCATACAGTACAATTTGCATTTTTGGGTTTCAGATAGTAAAAATAGCTTTTTTCGATATAATTTAGCGGAAGAAGTGCCTAGAGTGCCTAGAGTGAACTAAAGTGCCTAAAGTTAAGATCTCATGACTTAGGCATCTTAGCCTCCAGGTACTTTAGTTCACTTTAGTCACGCTAGTTCACTTTAGTCACTTGAAAGTAAAAAATCTCACAGAAGGTCCAATTACCAGTCAGATCATTCGGCTGACCATACCTATCCTGGGTACCTCTTTTGTACAAATGGCCTACAACCTGACCGATATGTTATGGCTTGGCAGGGTTGGAAGCAATGCAGTGGCTGCGGTTGGTATTGCCTCTTATTTTACATGGTTTGGGGTCTCTTTGATGCTCATTGGACGGATTGGTGCAGAAGTTGGTGTATCCCAATCATTGGGCGCCAAAGATAAAGTCAGTGCCGAATCATATGCCGTCAATGCTGTTTCACTTGTGGTAGCCTTATCACTTCTTTACGGTGCCGTTACCTATTTCTTTGCTCCTGAACTTGTTTCACTTTTTCATGTTCAAAATATAGCGGTAGAGAGCTCAGCCATTTCCTACACGCGTATCATTGCCATCGGTTCGTTGCTCTATTATTCCAATCCAACCTTCACCGGAATCATCAACGGGACAGGCAATTCGAAATTGCCCTTCAGGATCAATGCCATAGGACTAATCGCCAATGTAGTACTCAATCCCATCCTGATTTTTGGTTTCGGTCCTATCCCAAGGCTTGGTTCCAATGGATCTGCCATTGCTACGGTAATTTCGCAAACAATTGTATTGGTGATATTTATATTCACTATTGGTAGAGGTAAGAGTGCTTTGGGCAAGATCAAAATGCGTCTTGAGTTAAGCGCCGAATACTTCAAAAAGATCATCAGGTTAGGATCACCGGTTGCGCTCCACAGCATCCTTTTTGCCTCCTTCGGGATGGCGCTTGCGAGGATCATCGCCCCCTGGGGGGCCATGCCGATTGCGGTCCAGAGTATCGGCGCCCAGATTGAGGCGCTGAGCTGGATGACGGCCGGGGGATTTTCGACGGCTTTAGGGGTTTTTA
>Ga0265297_10002540_pt1 | contig 36618 bp, 55 predicted proteins | sample Munlanlwell13791_FD_192502 | JGI IMG/M metagenome (GOLD analysis project Ga0265297, IMG submission 192502) | Leachate microbial communities from a municipal landfill in Southern Ontario, Canada - Leachate well 137-91 | ecosystem: Engineered > Solid waste > Landfill > Unclassified | place... | reverse complement strand
TTTTAAATTCATCATCTACTGGAAACAGGTCAACATGGAATGATAACCACCCGTCTATTTCCGTGTTTTCAGGAACGTTAAATATTTTATAATTTTCGCTATTTGGCGCAGCATTAATACCATAAACTTTATAATAACTGGTTAGATGTTCGCCGGCTGCTGTGTTACAGCTCAATGTCATACTGCTAACGGCTATTATAAACAACCATATAATTTTAAAATGTTTCATAATTAGCATAAAATCCAGTCAATTATAATGGCGATCATCAAAACAACTATAATTGTAGCGATTTGTATTCCAGCGTCAGTCGCAAAGTAAGCATTCATTTTTTTCATGTTCATTAATCCTATTAAATAATTTTAATTGTCTCTCATAAAGTGGTGAAGTTATTGATTCATATTTTTTCTTTTCCTTTTTTATCATATCTGACAGGCATGCTATTTCTTCTGTAATCGCATCAATATTCATATTTTCCCCGTTGATTGTAAATAAACCATAATTTCATACGTAGACCAATATAGTCCCAGTATGATTGCAGCTACAAACGCAGCGTCCCACATTCGTTTAAACATTTTTATTCTCCTTTCTAAACTCTTTAATTTTATAAATCCAGCCGTCAATATCTTTTTTAAACTGGCGGCTTTGTATTTCCTCTACACAACTAAAATTGTATTTTATGCTATGTGTCCGAATTGCAGTTAAATAACAACCTATTGAAAACGCTAATAAATGTGTTATAACAACTCTAGCCGTATATTTAAAAATGCGTTTCATTGTTTTGCTTCTTTAGCTCTTCAATATCAGCATCATGCAGCTTCATAACTTCAATCGCGCTCTTTAGAATATCAGCATTGTTGTTTATAATCTCTGATTGCTCATTCGTAATTTTAGCGTTGCCGGAAACAACGCTTGCCGTTTCATCGTGCGCTTTGATCAGCAGAGCGGTTACAGATTCCAACGTGTCAATCCTTGCTTCCAGCTCTTTTGTGTTGGTTGTTGCACAACCTGATAGCACTAACAGTGCCAATATCAATATTTTGTTCATTATTTTAATTCCTCAATCGGGTAATAGGTAATGTGCCCTATCATATCCAGTTGAAACAATGCTACAAGTAGCAGAAAAAAAGCGGATATGATAAAAGCGGTTTTTTTAATCATGCTATGCTCAAATACATAACTGCGCTTATTACTGCCATTACAGCGCAGGTGAAGAGCGTTACAATTGTGTACATTACTATGTACATTGCTTTGCTTTCCATTTTATCTCCTATCAAATAGATGTTTAACAAATAATGGTATCATCCACGGCTTTATTAGCCCAGCACGATACATATTGAACCATAACCCGAGTTTCCAAATTATGCCCTTAAAAGTTTCCACAGCTCACTTACTCCAATTGCAATGAGTACGATTAGCACTCCAAGCATTGCTATTGTGCGGTTTAATATACGTTCTATCATAACTGTTGATATTCGCTAGTCAGTTGATCGCCGGGGTGCAGCGGGCCAGCGCCATTAGCGGCAACTAAAATACCAAAACCGACAATTACTAAAACTGCCCATATACGCAAAACTATAAAAACGTCTTTCATCTCTTTCTCCAGTTGGTTTAAATTTCAGTTTAATTATTAACTAATTCTATCGATCTGTCAAGTGTTTTCGTAAAATTCAATAACTTTTTTTCTATCCTCAACATCCTCCAGCATTCTCCAGGATATAACCTCATGGTCAACTCCAAGATTATGCAGTGTGGCCTCAAACACAGCGTCATGGATGCTGTACAATCCATCTGCACCAATGCCCCTAGCGTTGGTATCAGTTTTATCTAAAATACTGTCCAGTGCGTCTGTGATCGATATTTTTTGCATACATGGTGCACTCCAAAGGTTGATTGGTGGAAGCGAAAGATCAGGCCAGTTTATCATTTCTGATATTTTTACCATTGCTTTATCATGTCTAACATTCAAAAGATCGGTTATCTCTTTTAGAGACATTGTTTGTGCTTTTGTATTTAAACTTAATTCATTCGTTTTCATATTCGATGCCAACTATATTTACATACTGACCGTTATTTTTTGTTACAATTTTTACAGGTTTTTTAAAAAACTGAGGGTATGTGTTTAACAGCTTTGCCACATTTTCACTACTCCTGCCAGCCTTGCCAAGCCTATAAAAATCCGCCTTATCAATCATCATATCCAATAATGCTCTTTCGCCATGCTCTTTTACAAAACCGCTTCCATTTAACCTGAGTTGATCTTTAAAAACAAACTCTAAGCCAAGCCCAAAAAACCGCTCAACAGCGTATTCGTAATCTCTGCGCTGAACCAGCGAATAGACTACATTGTCAACATCATGTTCTGTTTTTTTATTTTCCTCTTTTTCACGCAAAATATCAGCCTGTGTGCGCATTGTGTAATGGCCATCCTCACTAACAACAAATTTAGCATCACATTGTTTGCAATATGCAGCCGATAAAATATTAGAGTGGCCACATTCAAAACACGTTTTTTTTAGCGATTCCTGCGTCTCAAGCTTGTTTTTAGGGATTTTTATATCATCAATCCCGCCTAACCGCGCTATGTTTGAACCATAATCCCACACCATTCCTATCATGTCGCCATACGGCCGGATCAACCGCCCTAACATTTGAATCAATAGGCCTGGTGATGTAGTAGCACGCATTAACACAATTGATTGCAGGTGGGGCATGTTAAAACCTGTTGTCAATAACCCTACATTAACCAGATAGCGGCTTCCCTCGCCGTTTTTAAACCATTCAATATTGGTTTTGCGCTCATGAACCGATGATTTGCTAGATACGAGACGCATAGTCTCATGGTCGCCCCAACACTCCAGAACGTGATGTGCATTGTTTATATTTGATACAAATATCAATGCCGTTTTGATGTTATTTTGCGTAAAACCTGTACGCATATCCTCAACAGCCGCACGACAGATTTTGTCAAATTTAACGCCAACATCGTTTTGGTTAAACTCCATTCCCGACATTTTAACCCCGTTGAGGTCAATACTAACATCATGGGTATTTGCTATCTCAATCCTTGCCAGGTAATTTTCCTCAATCAACCTTGGTATCCCGGGATACACCCCGGTGTCATAACAGATTGAGGTAAACAAGGCTTTCCCGTACCTGTCATCCTGTGTTAACAGCCCCTGCCCCATCCGATACGGGGTGGCCGTCCAGCCACAGATTTTTAGATCAGGATTAATGGCCGTTAGGGATTTTATGATTTTTCGGTACTGCGAATTAGGATTGTTACCTACTAATCCAGCCTCATCAACTATCAGCATATCAAATTTACCGCAGACATTGCGTTTGCCGGCAAACGATTGATACATAGCTATGACAATCTGTTTGTGCAGCTGGACCTTACCCAGCTGATTACAAACAACTCCTACTCGATCCGGTTTTGATACAAAATTTACAAACTCATCATAATTTTGATTAACTAGTTCAAACGTTGGAACCAGGCACAAAATCCTCATACCCCTGATTAACCCCCACTGTGCCATTGCCGCGGCACACAGCGCCTTTCCTGTACCGGTAATCATACTGACACAGGGTATCTCCCCAGCCTCCCACGCTGATACTACAGAGCGGCACGCCTCTTTTTGGTAATATCTCAAAATCTTGGCAGTCATAAAGTATTAAACTCGTATATTTTTAATGCAGAACCATTACAAACCATTACAAATTTAAATAGATATAAGTTTGTGGCCTCCGTTTTCATCATCGGCTATTTTTACACCGGGAACAAAGCTTAAGGCCTCAGCAATTGCGTAACTTCCGTCATAGTTTTTCTGTTGCGTCGTCACCTGTACCAGGCATCCTCCAGGAACCTGCATTGCTTTAGAGCTTTTCATCCATCCTTCATTATGACTTGAGGCCTTGCAAAGCAGGGTAAACATATCTCCATTTCCAATAACTTTAATATCAGGAACGTTGAGTCTTGCGCCTGACATGTCTGAATTGTGTAAAGTTTTTTCATTCATTGTATTTATCTCAAGTGTTACCGTAATTAGGCATGTTATTTATTTAATGCTCTCCTTTCTAACCAGGCTTAACCCGGGTAGCGCATCATCCGACACTACCGTAATCGAATCGACAAGCCGTCCGCTGTCTGATTTTATCTGTTTTATAAAAAACTCAGCCACCTTAGCAGTGTTTATTTTTTTAGATTCTGGCATAACCGTTACAAACTCACCCGGTATTTTGTCAATATCGAACGAATCAGTTACAACAACTGCACCAGGGGACACATATTTTTTAAAATCGTGGTAATCTGTATTAAATGATTTAACATTAAATTTATTGCAAATTCTAACCATTACCTGATTTAAACGAGAATCAACTGTTTCATATTTTTTAACACGTTTTTGAGCTGTTTTTTTTAGTTCGTCCAGCCGGCTTACTTCATCATCAGCGTATTGCAGGTCATACCTGTTTTGCAATAAAATACTTGACAGATATTTTAGCGTGTCAATGGCCTTGCCTTTTACTTTTTCCAGTTCGCCTAAAAAAAGAGCGACTTCTTCAGCATCTACATCTTCATCAAGGTAATACAGCATATCTAATATGCTCTCCTGTTGTTTTTCAAGCTCATATATTTTTGTCATTTTGTTCTCCAATAAAAACGGCATCCCTGCCGATTAAATAAAATTGTTTAAAAGGGGATGGAGTCAAAATCATCTACGTCAACCGGCGTTTTTTGGGTAGCCGCTTTATCCGCGTCTTTATGCTCTTTTGATGGGGACTCAATCGCTGTTACCCAGTTACCTGTGCGTAATCCGAGTTCCCACACTCCGAATGTAGCAACAGCCTCAACACCATTTAATGATCTGGCTAATACGGCGTCATTGTTAACTATATTTTTTCCAGCGTTACGTGTTTTAGCCAATAACCCGGTTCCGAGTGCGTCATAGGTCATCAATTTTTTCTCAGCGTTTTTAGCAGTTGCTTCTTTTTCGGCAAAAACTTTGAGGTTGTCTTTTACGATAAAGCCGTAATACGGCCCGAGTTCTACCACAGACAAAATCACATTAACTGATTCTGGAACTACAGTTTCAACCCCGGTATCCCTATCTGTAAATGTTTTTTCGTCCACCCATGCTGCCTCTAAAACATTACATAACAATTTTGTATCGGCCGGTATCAATGGCTGTGGAGCATTGGTTTTAAATGATGTTGTTACCTCAACATTGGTTCCTGTTTTGGTGCTATAGAATTCTCTCATTTGTATAATTCCTCAAAAAATTTAATTAGTGTTTGATTGTTTCGTTTTGCGTATAAATCGTCTAATTCCTCTGTGTTTTCTATTTCATATTCATCCTCTAATCTGTTGTAACTACCTGCAAAAAAAGATGATTTTGAGCGGGTATAGATTACTCTTTTGCTATCAATTTCTTTTGCCATTTTCTTTTTAGCTCCCATGGGCGTGGTAACTTCTTTAACTTCAGCCACTTCTTTCATATACAGCACGTTGTGAGCTGTTGATTCCAATAGGGCCCTTACGTTTGTGTTTTCTCCCGCAGGCGCTAATATGCCGGTTTTTGAATAATACGTTCCATCCTTTAGCTGCACGTTATAACTAACATCATGTGCTATTAAAACAACATTCATTTGTTTTTTGGCCATTAACAACTTGATACCGGCCACCAGGCGTTTGTAGTATGGAAACGCCAGTGCTTGCGCTTTGCCATAAGCTGTCAGGTCTTCGCCTTTGTGATCGATTAAAATATCATCATCCACCAGTTCCCTAAAACGTGATAGATTGTCGATAATCAGGGTTTTACGTGTATGATCGGTGCGTAACAGTTTTGCTATGCCGCCAAACACCATTTTTAGACCGTTGATAGAATCTGTGCCCTCAAAGCATGGAACACCGTATTTTATCATAATTTCCTGTCCTGATTCATTGCCGACAGGTAAAATAACAGGCTCTTCAGAGTATATGGCAGCCGATGTCTTTCCAGTCTTGCCACTGCCGTAAAGCACGGTAAATTGTGGGCGTGGCTTAGGTTTTGCTATAGAAATATCTTTAAAATCTATTTTATCTAATTCTGGTAATGACATTTTGTAACTCCGGTTAATTATTAATCCATATTAAATTATTTTTAATCACTTGTCAAATTAATTTTTAAACAATATAATGCAATTTTATAACCAACTAAAGAGTAAAAATTATGGATACAAAACGCAGTACAGCAAAAAGAGAAACAAAAACATTTATACGGTCGTTTGCAATGCGGCCTTCTGTAAAAATAATGCTGGATAAAATCGCTGTAAAATATGATAGGACAATAGCCGGCACGGTTGAACAGTTGATTATTGAGGAATATAGACGTATGAGGGGTGACCAATGATAGAGCCGCATACCCTGCAATTGATGCTTACAACGTATTTTATATTTATGCTGGGCATTACATCAGATTCCAAAACAACAGCCAGTATGCGCAGATTTATACGCTATTTTAACGTGTTTTTAGTGCTTTTTGTGGCAGTTAATATCATAAAGAAGTAACAGTAAAAGCCGGTTAATATACCGGCTTTATTTTTGTTGTAAATTACAATATTAATGATATAATGTAGCTTCTGTCAATAAACTGGAGTAAAGAAATGAATGAATTAGTAAAAGTAATCAATAAAGAACCAAGAGTTAGCACCTTTAATATTTGGGAAGGATTAGGCTATTCCGAACATAGACAACTAAGAAAACTTGTTAATGCGAATAAAGTATCATTTTTAGAGCTTGGAATAATAACCGACTTTGAAAGTGCAGAAATAGGCGTAGCGCGGCCCGCAGGACGTCCAGAGAAAGGTTTGTTATTAAATTATGATCAAGTAATGTTGTTAATTACAATGGTTAGGCCTTCTGAAATAACAAATAAATTTAAAGTTATGCTAATAAAAGAATTTAAAAGACTTAGAGAAGAGATTGCAAAGCAACACAAGCCAGACGTAACTATCTCAAGCGCACACATCGAAGAAATAAGAAAGATTTTATTACTGTATTACTGGATGCGCCATTGAATCAAATAAACCAGCGTGCTTTTATAAAATAATAAACATTCGCCGGTATGGGTAGCTCCCAATACTGTAATTACCGCACAGCAGCCGGCGTTGTTTTTTTTAGCTTACAAATCTATTTAAAACAATAAGTTGTTGCATCTAATATGCGATTATGAGCAAGCCACACTCTATCCGCATCCATTTCGTTAACATTTTTGTTAACAATATCTTGAGCGGCTATCATTAAGACAGTACTCTCATACCGCAAGCATTCAAGCACTACCGCAGGGCTAAAATACTCTCTTTTAATCCTGCCCTTTGTTTCATAATTTACTTCCCTTGGCGGGAATAGATCATCTAATTCCATGCCAACAGCGGACACAATATTATCTACTTCGCATTGCATAGAAAAGCAATGCAGAAGTATCTTTCCATCATCGGTTAGCTTTATCCCAAGACTTGGGTGCTTATCATCGTGAGCCGGACAACACGCCGTCCATTGGCCGTGTGATTTTGATTTTACTTTTTGTAGTCTGTCTAAAAGTTTGTTTATCATTTTTTGTATATTGTCCCTGCGTCTGTTCCAATTAATTTATTAGTCCTTTCGAGATGATTATTCCATTCGTTTTGCACATGAGCATAAAATTCCTCTAATGAGTGCATATAGTGTTGATTTATTTCAATAATATCATACCCATTATTATCATTATAAAAGCAATCTGGAACAAGTTTGGTTTTTATCATGTTTAATAATTCTGTTCTAGTTAACATATCATTCTGATTTTTATCTCTTAAAAAATATCTGCATGTGTATCCTGACTCTCTGTCTTTTTTTGAATGGTATTCTAATGCTTGTTTAAATTTATTTTTGCTTCCTTCATCATGCACCCATTTTGTATTTATAACAGGTGCAAGAAAAGCTTGCGGTATGTTTTTATGTTGTTTCATAATATTTATTTTTTCCAATAGTAAATTGTTGGTGCAAATCCTTTGACTCCCTGTTCGCCTTTCTTTTCAAATACACTATTTGAATCAATAAGCTCTTTTAACATTCTTTGCTTCATTCCAGGGTCAAGCTGTCTTGTCTTTGCGTAAAATTTGTTTTTTGTTATGCCATTTTTACCCGCTTCTTTTATGGCTCTTTCAATAATTTTATAACATCTTTCCATTTCATTATCACTGCCAAGATGAAGGAATTTTTTCATAAAAACATCAAAGCTTTTTAGTTCTATGTTCTCAATCCATTTAAGCACATCTATGGATTGGCATCCATCAATTAACATAGCTTGCTGTATGCATCTAACGGCTATTCTGTTGTACATTGGTATGAAATTTCTTTTTTCACCTTCCAGTGAATTACTTTTTTCTTTCATTCTCTTTACCATTTCAAACTTATAATCGTTGTATTCCTTTGATCTTTTTATCTGTTCAGATTTTTTAAAAAGGATTCGTTTTTTTGATTCGTGTTCAACCATTTCTTTAAGTCTATTTATTATTTTGTCTGGAATCTCTTCAGAGTATTCTATGTTTCTTGGCAATTGATAATTTATTCCAAACAGCATTGAATATCGCGCTATTGATCCGTTTGCAAGGTCGCTGGTTTTTAAGCCGTCAAATATTTGTCGTTCTGTACTCAAAGCGAGTACGCATAGATTTGGTTCATCAACTCTGATAGGTTCCTTGCCTTTAAGCGCTTTACCATAAATCACAGAATCACAACATGTATAACATTCTGTCATTATGTCTACAATTTCTTTGCTGTATTGATTTGAGTTTTTACCATTTATTGATGCAAGATAATTACCAAATTCATCGACATGAAAAAGCATTGATGGTGTATCCTGTAAAGACTCCATTAATGCGGCTCCTGAAGCGTATTTAGAGCTTTTTACTACATTACCCTTACCGATTGCATTGGCTAATAATTTAATCGCCTTAAATGGCTTGTCCTTGCCCTCCCCTGATTCGGCCATGCAGATATACATGAGATTCCCCTTGATATTCTCATAAGCGATTGAGCGTCCAAACATAGCACCAAGAAAGCTCATGGTTGCCGCAAAAGATATGGCTGGCTGCGGGTATATGCTTGATGACAATATCCATTGTTGGATGTCTCTTGCTATGCAATCGAAAGGGATTAAATAATCTATTTCTCCAGAGAGGTTATCATTCCATTCTTGGGCTTCGTTTTCGTCCGGTTTTTTAAGGCCTTTCATCATTGCATCATATTTTGATGCGGTTTCGTTATAGTTCAGTTTTTTCATTATTGATTCCCTTACAAGCGTTTAAGAATCTTTCCAATTCTGATTCTTCAAAATATAGCTTTTTACCTCCTATTACAAACCCGGTTAGAAGTCCTTGTTTTCTATATCTATGCAATGTTCCTATGCTTATTCTTAGTTCTTTACATACTTCTTTTGCTGACAACATATCCAATTCCAATGTGTTTAAATGAAACGTTATCATATCAAATGTCTTTATTTATGTCAATACATTTTTTAAAAAATACGTAACATCTCATATAAAACTTGCCTAAAACGCTATAATCAATTGATTTTTATAATAAAAACTCTTGTCAATGCAAAGTAGTAAGGTTTCTCTCTAATATAAAGAAATATCCCTATATATATAAAATATAAATTCAAAATATTAATACTTGTTTACTTGACTATAAATATACGTATTTTTTTTTATATTATATAATAGGTTATATGATTTTTAGTCAAGTTTTAGTGTATGCAATGTCAAGCTTTTATAATCCTCTATTAATTATCAACATCCAGTAAACACTCTATGTCTCAAAATACGCATATACAAACAACTATTTTTAGTTAATAATATACCCAAGATCAAAAGGCAAACAAAAAGCGCCCATCAAACATCACCAACCAATTAGGGATGCAAGAGACAAAATCTTAAAACACAAACCTTACCGGAGTAAACAAAATGAGAACACACGACGAATCAGAGATAAAAACACTGTTTGAACTACATCAAAACTACAGGGATGTTAACCGGCACTATAAAAATATGCCAGAATGTAGAGAAAGGGATTTTGTTAGAAATGTACTAAAACAAGCTAAAAACCAATATTATCAACAACTTAGGGCAGTACAATGATCGTTACAGCAAACCTGTACAAGGTAAATAAAATCAAAATCAAAAAATCATCATTAATAGGACACGAAAAAAATACAGAGATATTTACAATTACGTTTGAGGACAGCGCAGGCGGCTGGACTGAGTTAACTGCATTTATGGAGGATGAGTTTGAATTAAAAGGGTTTAAAATCGACGAATAAAGGGCATTAGAGGCGTTTAATCATACTACCAGCTACCATAGCATTGGTTTTTTAACTAATCGTCGCTAACACGTCAAAGCAACGCAAAATTGATAATAAAATGTTTTACCTAAAGGATAAAACCTATGACAGGATTAATAATTTGGTTTGTGGCATCCATAATAGCCACTATAGTATCAATATCAATCGTAGCGATTAATAAAAGGAGCTAAAATTGAATCAAAATCAAAGTAATAAGAAATTCACATTACTAGACATGTATGAGGCGTTTATTGTAGGCACGCAATCAGCATATAAAAAACAAATAACAGAGGATGACTACTCATATTTTATGGAAATATCAATTAAACGCGGATGGGCAAATAATGACAGAATCACTTAAATCATGGGAACAAAAAAAGGTTGTGGAATGGTTCAGAAAAACATACCCTGAACATAAAATAGTAATGATTAGCAACGATGGCCCACACTCGCCGGCAGAGAAGGAAGAGAAGATTAGCCTAGGATTATGTAAGGGAGCCGCTGACCTGTATATACCGTTCATAAGCGCCTGGGTGGAAATGAAACGAATAAAGGGCGACACCTGGAGCGAAGATCAAAAAGAATTTAATTTCTATGTGGAGGCAAAATGCAATAACTATTACCTACTGTGCTATGGGCATAAGGATGCTATCAATCAAATTGAGGAATTGATGAATGATAAATGAATTTGTACGCACGTTTTTTGGCATAGATAGACTGATAATCGTTGACTATCTGGAACTATCCCTATACCTGTTTGCCGGAATGGCGATAGCCATGATGATAATAGAGGCGTTTAAAAAATGATAACCAATGACATGTTAATGATCGCAGATAGGCAATCAAAATATGAACAAAAAATAAAAAACCAGGTTGATAAATCAACAACCTATCACGCAAAATATGTATCAGAACACAGAGAGGAATTGAACGAAAAAAGACGAATTTACTTAAAAAAATACAGAGAAAAGAACAAGGCTTTAATATCACTAGAAAATAAAGAGATTTACCAACTAAAAAAGAAGGCAAAAAATGAGCATAGAAAAATATGAATCAGACACAATATGGCTAAAAAAAAATCTTGAGGCCGTTACGGAAAACGAAATTGACGAGTTTATACAGGCAGTGTCAATACTTATATACGATATGACGTACAGCGAAAATGAGGCGAGAAATCATTCACTTGCAATATTAAACAAAAACAGAAGGCGAAATGAAAAAAGTATTTACCACAGGATATGATCAAAAAAGTATTTTTTTAAATCCAAACGAACCAACTCACGGGTTTAAAAACGATATAAAATGCTTTGGTATTAGAGATATATACCTAGCGTTTTTGGCCGGCGGAACACTACGCATAAACGTACCACAGGACCAAAACATACAGGATTATTTTATTGAGCTGGCTTATAAACGAGGATGGATTGATGACGAAAATAATAGCGATTGACCCTGGATTAAAAACAGGTATTGCAATTATGCAACAAAATGTATTTTTAGACATTTTTACAACAGATTTTTGGGGGTGTATTGAAATTATTGATAATAATAAAACGGCAATGTTTGTGTTGGAAAAGCCAAACACAAACCATGTTTGGCATAAAAAAATAGGATCAGCCAACTACTCTGCATCAATAGGGCTCAGGGTGGGCAGCGTAATCAGAGAGGCGCAATTGATAGAGCGCCACCTACTGCTAAGAACAGCAAATTTTGTTTTGACAACGCCGGCAGGGAAATCAACTGCAACTAATTTTAAAAACATAACTGGCTATGAGGGTAGAACAAACCAGCACGAACGCGACGCAGGGTTGATGGCATGGACATACAACAAACAAATAGGTGTAAAATGATAGCAAAAATTGGAGGCCGCGCTTATGTATCGGCGTTGATTGATAATAAACAGGTATGGGCATTACCTGGATCAACACCACCAATACGAAACAATATGGGGGAAGTTGTTAATCAAGGATTAATAGTATGTATCGATAATGATGGATTAAAAAAATATGCGGCGAGCGTAGGCTGTAAAATTGTTTATAGTCAACTATAGGAAAAAGTTATTGACTCTATAGGAAAATAATATGTTGCATTTTTGGTTAAAGTCGCTATAATTTATTTGAGTTTAAAAATTAACCAACTAACCGGAGTGAACAAAATGAAAAACTATTTAAAATTAATTGACGACCTGGATGCTACGATAGCCGGCCTTGGCGACGCTCATTTTAAACATCCAACCGTATGGTACGTGACAGACCACACGGGCACAAAACGAGGAAGCCTAAGTGAGTATAAAACAACAATGTGGGGCAAACAGCATTACATTAATGACGTAAAATCAATCCCATTAAACGAGTTTAACGATTACGACTGTTATTTAATGTCGTCCGAATGGCTGGACAGACGCTCTACAGGCGACAGGAGGCTGTGATGAAACTAGAGTACATAATTGCATTGCCGATTATATTATTTATAATAGGATGTTTTTTATACAGCCCTGTATTAGGGGCTGGCATAATAGTACAGATATTTTTAATGTCGATATTTGGTAAATGAAATGAGAGAGGCAGAGCATTGGACAGAGGCAGAGCGTATTGACACGCTCTACAATTTACGTGACAGATACGATACACTAGCATGTTTTAGAGATTTTACATTAAACTCAAACGAACGCGCTAGGGTTGATGTTTTGTACAACCATGCAAAACGAGAGTATTTTGATTTTTTAGAGGAGTTTAACAAAAAATGAACATAATAAAAACATTGGCAATTATTGGATTAGTATCTGTTACATGCCAGGCAATGGCCAATGAATACCAGCCGCCCCAGTATGTTAGACCTGAATATCGTCAAACATACCCGCAGCAGTACCATCAACAACAATTTGAGACGCTGAGGGATAGTAGGGGTTATAGCGAGCGTCCGCAATACCAGAATCAGCAGTATGACTCGGTTACAACCTGCGTACCAATATACGGCACTGGCGGCATGAGTTGCACAACTAGATAATAACAAACATAAAATAAAGGGCCCGAACTAAGCGGGCTTTTTATGTCATAAATATTATGTTGCATTACAATCAAAAATATGCTAATGTGTATTTATTTGAAATGTTATAATATAACACTAACTATGGCAGACACAGGCAGACCACCAGTAGTATTAACAGACGAACAGGTTATCCAGGTTGAGGCGCTCGCGACTTATCTAAGCATTGAAAGAATAGCTGACTACCTTGAAATATCACGACCAACATTTTATGAAATCATGGAAAGACAGCCTGAGGTTTCTTTACGCTATAAGAAAGGGAAGGCAAAAACAGCTAAAAAAATAACAAAATCATTGATTCAGCAAGGGCTAGAAGGAAATACAGCCGCCCTGATTTTTTATCTAAAAACACAAGAGCGATGGAAGGAGTCAAGCACCGTAGAGCACACTGGCGATATTAATATCACAAACATTACCCGCACGATTATAGACCCAGCAAAATAATGGCCACACTGGACATACCAACAGCTAGGGCGTTTGTGCCATTATTGAAACAAGCCAGGTACAAAGCAGCTTATGGCGGGCGTGGCAGCGCAAAATCTCATTTTTTTGCTGAAATGGTTGTAGATAAATGTGTAGAGAAATCAACGTTTGTTGTATGTTGTCGCGAAACACAAAAATCATTAAAATTTAGCTCCAAACGATTGATTGAATACAAAATAGAAACGCTAGGCGTGGGGCATTTGTTTGAGATACAGGAAGCACAAATCAAGGGTTCGAATGGAAGCCTGATTATATTTACTGGCCTTCAGTCACATACATCAGACAGCATAAAATCCCTGGAGGGCGCCGATGTACTCTGGATAGAGGAGGCGCAGAACGTAAGCCAAACCAGCCTTGACATAGTTAGGCCTACGATAAGAAAAACAGGTTCAGAGATATGGGCGAGTTGGAACCCGCGTTTTTCAACAGACCCAATAGACGAACTATTAAGAAACGATAGCCCGCCTCCAGGTTCAATAGTCGTAAATGCAAATTGGACAGAAAATCCTTGGTTTCCAGAGGAGCTAAAGATCGAAATGGAGTACGACAGGGCGCGCGATATGGACAAATACCTGCATATATGGGAGGGGCAATACCTAAGCAACAGCGAGGCCAGGGTATTTAAAAATTGGACTGTAGAGGAGTTTGAGAGGCCGCGTGGAACCGTGTTTAGGCTAGGCGCAGATTGGGGATTTAGTGTTGACCCTAGTGTGTTGATTAGGGCATCGATAGACGGCAACATACTGTATATAGACTACGAGGCCTATCGTGTTGGCTGTGAAATCGTAAACCTGCCAGACCTGTTTATGTCTGTTCCACAGGCTGAAAAATGGCCAATAACCGCAGATAGCGCACGGCCAGAAACAATCAGCCACATGCAGAAAAATGGATTTCCCAAAATCCAGGCAGCGATAAAAGGGGCTAAATCGGTTGAGGATGGCATTGAGTTTTTAAAATCGTATGACATTATTGTTCACCCACGGTGCAAACATGTCATAGATGAATTGACACTTTACAACTATAAAACGGATAAAATGACAGGAAACATATTACCTATACTAGAGGATAAAAACAACCATTGCATAGACGCTCTACGCTATGCCTGCGAGGGCGCGCGGCGTGCGCAATTTAAAAACGAACTACCTGTGTTTAATCCCAAAATGCTGAGAAACTCTAATTCGTGGGCTAGCAGATAATGAACAAACAAAAAGAAAAAATAGTAGAAGAAGCTCACAAACGGTTTAAAACACTGACTGAGGATTCGTCCGAGATAGCAAATCGCGAATCTTTTATTAGGGATTTAAAATTTGCCAATGGAAACAGTAACAATAACTGGCAGTGGGACGATGATTACAACAGCCAAAACAATAGTAACAACAAATCATCATTACCCAGGGTAACAGTAAACAAAGTGCGTGTCCACAACCGCGCAATCGCAAACGATATAAGGCAAAACAAACCGCAAATAAAGGTTTTAGCAACAGGCGACGGCGCAAACAAAAGGACAGCCGAAATAATTGAGGGATGGATTAGGCATATCCAAAAAATATCAAACTCTGATATTGCCTTTGACACAGCCGCGGATTTTGCTATTGACGCAGGTCTTGGTTATATCAAGGTAACCACAAAATACGTTGACGAAACCAGCAACAAACAAACGCCAATAATAAAATGGGTTCCAGACCCAATGTCTATCTATATGGACATGGGCAAGGAGTTTAACGCAGAGGATTCGATGTATGCGTTTGAAGAAGAGATGATGTCCAAAGAAGATTTTGAGGCAAAATATCCAGAATCAGAAACAAAATCAGACAGCTGGGATTTTAGAACAGTTGAGAATGGCTGGCGAACAAAGGACGAAATTAGAGTAGTAAACTATTACAAAGTTATCGTGAAGCCTGAAACAATTTATTACCTGCCTGACGGTCAAAGCGTAAAAAAGAGCGAACTACCGCTAGAAGCGCTTGATATGGTAAAACAAAATCCAGATATTAAAAAACGCTCAGTCGATACAAAAACAGTCAAATGCTACAAAATAGCAGGCGATGAAATAATCGAGGAATACGATTGGCTTGATAGCACGATTCCAATTGTACCAGTAAAGGGCAATGAAAAAATCATTGACGGCAAAACCGTGCGCAGTGGCAACACAACGTTTATGCGTGATTCACAGCGCATGTTTAATTACGAACTGGCCAATGAGATAGAGTTTAAATACCTGCAAAACAAATCGCCGTATATGGCCCCTCACGCTGCAATCAAAGGGCTAGAGATGTTTTGGGATAATCTACACGAGTCTAGCTATGGCTACATCCCGTACAATCACATTGACAACCTGGGCAACGCTATCCCTGCTCCACAACGGCAGCAGCCGCCAGCATCAAGCACGGCTTATTATGACGGTATGCGCATAGCCAGTGAGAATATACAGGAAACCAGCGGGCAATTTGATGCACAAATGGGGCAGAATGTTAATCAACAATCCGGTGTTGCGCTACAGGCAGTCCAAAACAGAGGCCAGATAAGTACGTTTCAATTTCCTGATAACCTTGCGCGTGCTATGGAACGTGTAGGCAATATCCTGATTAAACTAATGCCTCAATATATAGACGCAGAGGAAATGATACGCATATTGGGTGAGGATGGCAAGGAAAGCGAGGTTTCTGTTGATGTAACACAGGAAGAAGCTTTTTCTAAAAAAATGGATATGCTAACCGGCGAGATAAACGAGGTTTTTAACCCAGGCGTTGGAACCTATTCAATAGATGTCCAGGTTGGCCCTAGTTATGGTACAAAACGTCAAGAGGCGTTTAATGCGCTAACTGAGATTGCGGCGAGAACCCCTGGATTTATGGAAAGAGCGGGCGATATTTATTTTAAAATCGCAGATTTTCCGATGGCTGATAAAATTGCTAAACGGTTTTTACCGCAGGGCGTACAGGATGATGAAATGCCAGAACAGCCGCAAATCCCGCCCGAGATTCAACAGCAAATGCAACAGCATGAGCAGACCATACAGCAGCTTGACGCCACAATACAGGCCATGAGTGCTGACTTGGACAAGACTAAGATTGAATATGCCAAGCTTGAGATTGACAGGTACAAAGCTGAAACAGAGCGCTTGAAGGTACAGCTGGATCATCAACGTGAAACAGCAATACAGGAAAATGAGAATATCAAGGCCGAGATTGATGACATTATCAACACCGAGTTTGCAAGCGAACAACAACAGCCAGAACAAGCGCAGATGCAGCCAGACCAAGGGATGATGCAAGAACAGCCGCAAGGCGACATGATGCAACAACCACCAATTGGTGCACAAAATGACATGGGCTAAAGACGCAACGCATGATGACCCGGCAGATCAGAGGGGATTGCCGGTTAACATATTCTTCAGTGAAACGGGTAACGGCGCAGAACCGCACAGCTATACAGGCAACTACTCGGTAACGCCCAAGGACATTAGCTATATAGTTCCACGCGGTACGCTCGAGGTTAACTCACTGCTTGTCACAATAACAGACGCTACAAGCTTCAACCAGGCAGACTATGGAGCAATAGCGGGCGGTTTGACAAATGGTATTAAGTTTTTTATCGTACTGGCGGGCACAACGACAGAAATTCCGCTATTCGCAGGCCATGTATTCAAGCATAACTATGACTTTCTGGCAATTTTTCACGACACTCTATTAACATCATTCGCAGGCGGGGCACAAACGCTTGCGCTTGAATCAGACCTTAAAAAGGTCTTTGGCATCCCACTAGTTTTACAAACCGGCGACAGGATAATAGTTCGCTTAAACGATGACCTAACCGGTCTTATCTCTCACACATTCGTACTAGGTTGCGAAAGATTTTTAAATAGGTAATATCAATGGCTTTTTCATTAGACGGTACACACGTAATTGGCGGGCAATCACCAGACAGCAATTACTCTGTAACACAAATCCTTGTTGACGCGGCAGGATCAGTGCAAGGCAGTTACGGGACAATAACAGCCGCTCTTGCTGTGATTAGTGGCAATAACGAAAACCGCAGATACGAAATAATCGTTTATCCCGGAACATACAACGAAACGTCAATAGCAACCAAAGATTATGTCGATATCATAGGTGTTGACCGCGCATCGTGCATTATCAATGGTGCACTTGCTGACCTTGCTGCACCTGCTTTAATAGAGGCAACATCAACAATAGATTTTAATAGCACATCACTTTTAAAAAACCTTACAATACGCGCAACTAACCTTCGTTATGCTATCCACACGGATACGCTGGGTGCAGCCGATATGATTAATAGGTTAGATAACTGTATCGTTGAGCATCTTGGCAACCAAGGTGCGCGTACAGCGCAATCCCCTACTCCAATATGGGGTTCAGAAATTGCATGGGCAATTGGCACAAGAGACGGTCAGGAAATAAACATAACAAACTCTGAATTGCGCGGCACTTTATACGGGTTTTCAATTCACAATAACATCGGATTTACAAAAGCCGCAAGAGTTAACATTAGTGGAGCAAAACTAATCGGTACTCTTGAAGCTGTTGGCGCTAATCCTTCAGGTTCATTCAGAGTGCAAAGCCTTGGTTCAGCACTAAAAGATGTTATAAATTTAGAATCATGTGAGCTAGTGGGGCAGATTCACCATGATGATGACCCGTGGCTAGGTGTTGTAACTCCCGGAACTCATATAGAATGGGAAATCAATCTTAACAGCTGCAATCCGGTTTTTTATGAAGTAAGTACTGACATTGCCGGGGACGCAACCACATTGCCGAACTGGAACACTAACAAATATCTTTTAAATAGCTCTGGTGGAACAATATCACGCGGCATGGCGGTGGCATACAATACTGCACATACCAACATACGTAAAATGACAAAAGCTGATATTGCATCATCATTTGCCGGTGTCGCATTAGCTGATATTGCAGACGCAGCATGGGGATATGTTAGTCCCGTCGGCATAGTTGACCCAGTCGTTTTTCTTTCACAAGACGGCTCTGCTACAGGATCACCTGGCTCAAGCTGGGGCATATCCAAAGTAACAGCAGGCCAGTTCTCACTAAATGCCACACCTGCCATAGCTTATAACATCAATACATCTCGCACTCTTTTTGGAACGATCAGAAACGGCTCAGAGTCTGACAACAACTCCAATACTAAATACGGTGCAGGCGCTCTTGGAGCTGCAACAACCACGCTAGGCAACTCTGCATTTGGTACTGACGCGTTAGCTAACGTTGTATCATCAGGCGGCACTCAAAATAACGTAGGTGTTGGGTTAAGGGCTGGCAAATTCCAGGCAGATGGCACAACAGCACTAGGCGGTGCGTTTACATCAGTATTTCTTGGTGCGGATACGAAAGGCGTCAATGCAGTAGCCGGACAAACAGTAATCGGTGCAGGTGCCATAGGGCTTGGTGCAAATACCACAGTTATCGGTGCATTGGCTACAAACTTATCAGTTACCCTTAACGGTGATTTAAAGCTACAAAAAACGGTTACAGCGGCAGGAACTACCGGCGCTCAAACCATTAGCAAACCTACCGGCACGGTAAACTTTGCAGCAGCAGCCGCTTCATTGGTTGTAACAAATACCTTGGTTACAACGTCAAGCATTATTCAGCTTACTGTTGGCACAAACGACACAACAATGAAATCAGCCATAGCTGTTGCAGCAGCGGGTAGCTTTACAATATTCCCCAACGCTAACCCTACCGCTGAAACAAGGGTAAACTTTACAATAACTAACTAATCTATTGACATATAGCATAGGGATGTGCTATAAAGTAACAATAAGGATGTTATAACATAACATCCATCTTTAAACAGTCTTGGCCCTTTGACCATGAGGAATATAAAATGTCCGATGAATTTGAATTACCAGTAGCAGAACAAACAGAAACTCCTGATTTGAGTGATGCAGAAACAGCCGATGAGGCTAATGACGAGGCGATTGACTCAGCCGAAAAAAGTGACGAACAGACAACAGAGTCAGAAAAAAGAGACGATTTACCCGAAGGCGTTAAGAAGAGGTTCAGCAAATTAACTGCCGAAAAATACAGAGCTAAGGCCATAATCGAGAGACAGGCCGAGCAATTAGCGCAATTAACGGAATATGTAAAATCCATTAATGCGAGCGAGACCAGTAATGATGTTCCAGATATAAATGCATTTGTTGAACAACGCGCTCACGAAATTGTGAGCGAACAGGGATTTAACACAAAATGCAATGAAACATTTGATAGATGGTCGCGTGAATTTGGCGATGTTAGCGAGGCGATGGCAGATTTAAGCAGTGTGGGATTGCAACGGGATGTTTTAGAAGCGATTGTCGAATCAAGCGAAAGCCATAGAATTTTACAATATCTGAGCAATGACCTTGATAGAGCTGAGCAATTATCCAGGATGAAGCCAATTAAGGCGGCCAAAGAGCTGGATAAAATCGAGGCCGAAATAAAAAATAGGTCTGCTAAAAAATCAAATGTTTCAAAAGCACCTGCACCTATATCTGATATTAGAGGTAAATCAACAACAACAACTCCCGATTTATCCAAGCCTGAGAATTATTTCGAATGGTTAAATAATGCACGGAAACGGTAATTTATTTTATATAACTACCTGCCAATAGGCGGGCATTTTACAATCAAAGGTTTTAAAAATGGCTAATACATTAAGTTTTATAGACATGGTGGCCCTAGGCTCCCTCAAATACATGCACGAGGAAACTCAGTTCATCAGCAACGTTGACAGGCAATACGATAAATTTTTTGCCAAGGATGGTGCTAAAATTGGTGATACTCTGCGTGTTACATATCCAGTTCAATATTCGACATTCTCTGGCCCGGTTATGACGGTTCAGGACACAATAGAAAGAGAAGGCACTGTTGTTCAAGCATCACAAAAAGGCACTGCGTTTAGATTTACGTCCAAGGAAATGACGCTTGACACAAGCAAACCGAAAGAAGTTGAAGCGTTTACCCGTGACAGAATTTACCCTGCGATGGCACAAATTAGCGCGGAAATAGAGGCCGAAGGCCTTTCAATCTGCACAAAAGCTGTTGCTAATACAGTCGGCACAGCAGGCACTCCGTTAACAACGTTAGAAATACCTGGCCTTGCAAGAGCAAGGTTAAATCAAAAAATCGCTCCTAAAACAGATAGAATCTATATGCTTGATTCTGTCACTATGTCACAAATAGTGAATGGTTCATCCGGTTATTTTAATGACTCTAAAGAAGTTTCTCACGGATTTAAAGAAGGCTTTTACAAGCGTACTTCGATGGCCGACTGGTATGAATGCGAAAAAATGTATGTTCACACCAATGGTTCAGACGTAACCATCTCAACAGACGCGGCCGCTTTAGTTGTTGATGGCTCAGACGTTATTGATTTTCACACCCTTACAGCTGCTCAGGTCGCATTGGGCTCAGTGTTTACCCTAGCTGGCGTTTATGATGTGCATCAAGAAACCAAGTTACCATTGGGCTATTTAAAGCAATGGTCTTTAAAATCAGGCGGCGCAACAACCGGCAGTTCTACATTGTATGAAAAAATCTATCTGACTGGCCCATACAAAAACTGTGGCACAATTACCGGCGCTGATTTAACTCCAGCTGCGTTTAATGCCGCTGTTATGACATTTGTCGGTCTGGCTTCAACTTCATACCGTGAAGGGTTGATGTTTAGCCCTAAAGCCTTTCAATTTGTTTCTGCTCCATTAGCGTCTATTTCGCCTAACCCAGAAGAATTTACAACCAAGAGTTTTGAAGGCTTGAGTGTATCGGTCGCCAGACAAATGGACATCACAAACTATAGACAGGTTTTCCGGTTAGACGTTTTATACGGATGGGCAGCATTACGTCCTGAATGGGCGGTTCGCACCATTGGTTCAGCATTTTAATTAATTTCCCTGCATAACAGCAGGGAATCTATTTACAGGTAAAATATTATGGCAGTAGTAGGCGTTAGCACAATAGCTACAAATTACACACAGTCTGACCCAGTGAGCGCAACAGAACTCACTCAGACATCAGGTCGCGCTCTTAGAATCATTGCACCAGGCGCGGCGACTTATCAACTTAAAAAATCAGAATCAGGCGCATTATGTTTGTTTTCAGAAGTCGCGGTAGCATATACGTTACCTGAAATCAAAGACGCTACAGATTTAGGAATGAGCTTTGAATTTGCAGTGACAACAACCACAACAAGTGCACATTCTGTAACAACTAAAGTTGCAACCGAATTTCTTGTTGGTGTTATTCTTGGCATTAGTGATGTAGTAACCGCAGAGGATGCATTTACAGCAAACGGCACTTCGCACGTTACGATGTCTATGTCTTCAACTACAACCGGCGGTATTGCAGGCGGTGTATTTAGATTCACAGCCGTTACGCTTACTCAATGGATGGTTGACGGTATAACAATGGGATCAGGCACTTTAGCCACTCCATTTAGTTAAAATGTGATATAATTAGGTTCTCTCCAGTTACCCACGGGGCAACTCGTGGGTTTTTTAGGAAATAACAATGCCATTAAAACAAGGTAAATCAAAAAAGATTATTTCACAAAACATAGCTACTGAAATAAAGGCTGGTAAGCCGAAAGACCAGGCTGTAGCAATAGCATACTCCAAAGCAAGGGGGAAAAAGAAATGAAAGACAAATCAAAACCAAAATCTAAACCAGTCGTGGCAATAGTCATTAGCACTGGCAAAAAAACACCAATGGGCAAAGACAAAAAAATGCCAATGCCAATGGGTAAAGGCAAAAAATGTTAATGAGGCATCCGGCATACCCTGATAAGGATATCCCATTTGATGCTATACAAAAATTCACTTCATTAGGATGGTTTAGAGTTATTGATTATAAACCTGTTATTAATGAGCAAATTGTTAAAAAAACAATTGTTAAAACACGTGGACGACCCAGGGTAATAAAATGACAACTTGCGCGGATATTATACTGTTAGCATTAAAAGATATTAATCTGATTGACGAAAACGAAACACCATCAGCATCAACGCTGGCCGACGCATTTTCGACTCTAAAGCAAATGTTGTCTATATGGCAGGTTGACGGGAACAGCATTTACGCTATTCAGGATGTTACATTTGCTCCTACAGGCGCATTGTCATATACCATTGGCATAGGCGGCGTTGTAAGCTCTGTTGCCAGGCCGGATGATATTCGGTACTGTTATCATGTTATTGATGGGTTGAGCTATCCAATGCTTGACAGGCTATCAACAAGGGAGGAATACGAAAGCATTGGATTAAAAACATTAGCTGGGATTCCCTATTGTTTTTATTATGAAAAATCATTCCCGACAGGCACGCTGTTCATATACCCTCAGCCTACTACCGGAACAATACATTTCGGAATAGATGTTCCATTTACCAGCTATACAGCAGCCGCGAATGATTTATCGCTGCCGGCAGAGTATGATATGACCATCAGGTTTAATCTTGCAGCCATATTAGGCGATACAATGGGTGTGGGAGTGCCTGAAAAGGTTGAACGGTTGGCGCGGGAAACAAAACAGGTCATGGAAAGGAATAATTTAAAAATTCCTAGAAACACATCCAGACACTACATATCAAAAGAAGCACGATTCAATGGGTACATATAATGGCAGCGCTAAACGCACTCAGTAGTCTACAACGTCAACACGGCTACAATCAACAAGCCTCATTAGGGACGTGGGCGGGGAACGCACAGCATAAAAACCTTTTACCTGGGTATAAAAAGCCATTACCTATAAATAATAGAAGCGTTGGGACAGGCCCAGCAAGGCCATTGCCGCCAGGATTATCGACAAGGCGAGCTCCTGTAATTATCCCACAAAAAAAACCAATGATGGCTAGTCAGGGGTGGTCAGAAACAGGCCCAGCAAGGCCTAATTATGAACAAACCAGATACCCTATCATGAATAACACACAGGGTTTGCAAATAGGAGGCAATCAGCAACAGGATTTTTATAACCTGCTACAAATGCTAATGCGTGGCGGCAATCAATCAGGAGTACGCTATTAATGCCAAACAGAATAGACGGTGATTTTGGAATAACAGGCGATAGCGTAAACGCATTGATTGGGCTATTAAAACAGTCGCGGTTAGGACAGGGCATATCATCGGCTATTGATGATTATGGGCAGCTCAGTGAGGCATACCCTAATTTCAATAAATTTGCCGGGTCATTGAGAGACAATATAGACAAACATATCCCCACACAACAGGATTTTGAGTCGCCAGAGGCAATGAGCGAATGGTCACAATCAGCTGCCCTTAACGCTCCAATGGCATTAGGTGCAGGTGCAACTGACGACATAATGTCGATTGTAAATAGATACATTGGCGGGCCTGAAAAGGCAAAATACCCAGGCGTTGACCCGCGAAATTACCTTGGGGACGCTCCTATTATGCCAGGCATGGGCACAGGTTCGCGCACGGATGTCGCTGTTGGCGGGGCTATCCCAAACGGGTTTAACCGGGCAATTGGTGGGCGCGACATGCCTGCCAACATGCCGGCACAGAACAGAAATATGTTATCTGATTTAACGTATAGCGGAAACCGCAATAGATGAAAAAACCAATACCAATTCTCGGGTTAGGCGCACAGTCACGCAGTAACAGCGTTACCGCTCAACGCAGATTAAATTGTTATGTTGACCAATCTGACGATAAGGGCAGTATTGTTGCGTATGGGCTCCCAGGGTTAACAGGCTGGTTTTATTCAGGCGCGTCGCCTATACGTGGAATATACCCGCTAGGCGATTACATTTACATCGTAACTAATAACTCTGTTAGCCGTATAAACATAAACACGATGGTTCAAACGGTTTTAGGAACCATTTCTACATCAACAGGATTTGTTAGTATTGCGGATAATGGATTACAGGTTATGTTTGTCGATGGATCAAATGGATATATTTTTACTCTAGCAACGCTTGCCTTCGTACAGATAACAGATGTTGATTTCCCCGTAGCTCCTGTAACAGTTGTATTCCAGGATAGTTTTTTTATCGTTAACGATGGCGGGACTAAACGTGTTCAATGGTCGTCCAGTTATAACGGGTTGGCGTGGAATGCACTAGATGTAATTGCTAAGGAAAGTTTTTCAGATAATGTTGTTAGAGTGGCTAGCAATGGAGGTTATCTCTATCTGTTAGGCGAAAACAGCGTAGAGGCTGCCGCAGGCAATCCGGCAACTGGAGCATATCAACGGATTAGCGGCTTAACGGTTGAACATGGTTTGGCAGCTGTTCAATCCCTTGCAAAAATCAACGATCAGCTGTGTTTTTTGTCGGTTAACAGACGCGGCGAATGCGCTGTTTCAATTTTATCAGGCGGTTCGATATCTCATGTATCTACTAGCGACATTGATAACATATTAAACAGTTACACGACAGTAAGCAATGCTACAGCGTTTAGTTATTCGCTAAACGGGCATGAAATGTATCAAATTAATTTTCCAACAGCTAACGCAAGCTGGTTATATGATGCAACAATGCAAATATGGAGTGAGGTAGAAAGCGGAGGCGGGCGGCACCTAGCTGACAGGGCAGCAATGGTTATTAACTCGGCCTATGTCGCTAGTTACACAGACGGTTGGATTTATTTTCTAGACAAAAACTCATATTCTGACAATGGGCAAGCAATAGCATTTGAATTGGTAGGCAAGCATTTGTTTAATAATCTAGAGCGAATTGCTTTAAAAGAGATACAAATAGACTGCGAAACTGGCGGTACGCTATTAGCATCAGGTCAAGGCAGTGACCCGCAAATAAATATCGGAATCAGCAACGACGGCGGCAGGACATGGCGTGATAGTTTTGTCACGATGGGCAAAATTGGCGAATACACGGCCAGGGCACGGCGTTACAGGTTGGGCACTGCCAGGGATTGGATGTTTAGAATTAGAATAACTGACCCCGTTAAACGGGTTATAACTGGCGCATACGTTGACGCAGGATAAAAAATGCAATATCCACCATTAAAAACAGATTTTGATTCTATCGGATGGCAGTTTTGGTTTGATAGATTGTATTTAAAGTTTAATCAACATGGCACAACAGCACAACGGCCGGTAAGCGTCGAAATTGGCGACCAATACATTGACGAAACACTAGGGTTTCCAATTTGGGTACTATCGGTATCACCCACGGTTTGGGTTAGGTATGATGGGACGGTTGTTTAATGCAATCAATAATTGAGTCACAAGAAGATAAAATACAGTTTATAGAGCGCAATCAGGACAAGATTGATCAGGTTGGCTGTGATGTTAGGCATACATTCGCCCCCGGCATTTGCATCCGGGAGGTTCACATGAAGGCCGGCTCATACATCATAGGACACAGACACACTACCGAGCATACAAACATCATGATATGCGGGCACATGCTATTACAAAATGATGCTGGCGGTTGGGATGAATTGATAGGGCAGGCCATGTATGTGGCTAAACCAGGTCGAAAAGTTGCGCAGATACTTGAAGATGTCGTATGGCTTAACATATTCCCAACTGAAAGTCAAGACATAGACTGGATAGAGTCAACCTTCCTTGACAAAAGCGAGGCATGGCAGGAAGGAGCGCAGGAAGTTAAGCAAGCACTGTTACCAGTCGGAACAAAAAAACGGCTTCCAAGCGGAACATACGGGTTTAAAATAGTAAACAACGAGGTAATTTGTTTACATACTATCAACAAAAATGATATAATCGGGCATGTATTAGAGGACGGCTCAATGAGCATATTAGCAGAAAACATAAAACATTCAGACAATCCAAACGCTAAAATATTAGGAAATGACATCATTGCAATTACTGATATCTCTGGGTGTATTGGCGGCCTAGATGGAGATAAAATTACCATAGGAATAGTATTATGAGCGCAGCCGCCATAGCAATAGGAGCAGGAGCAGCCGTATCAGCAGCTGGAAGTATAGCATCTGGTCAAATGCAAAAAGGAGCAGCCGGCAAAGCAGCCAAAGCGCAGGGTAAAGCATCACAAAAAGCAGCGCAAACTCAAGAAATGTGGGCGCGTTATGCTAATCAGGTTGCTGAGGAAAACTTGGCTAGACAAAAAGCCGAGGATGTAAAATATACTCAACAATCTCGCTCTGACATGGGGCCATACGCACAGGCTGGCATTAACTCATTAGATCAGTTAATGGGACGCATTCAGCCGCAACAAGCGCGGGCGGCCATACCAGAGAGCGGCACAAATCCACAGGAAGCGGCTAGAATAACAGCTGAATGGGACGATGTTAGAAATAGATATGATGCAGGCAATAAGGCCATATCTGACGCAAAAGCTGCCCTAGATCAGGCGGCACCAACTGGCAACATGAATGCCATATTACAAGCGCAACAAAACTATGTTAACGCTCAAAAATCAGTTGAGGCAATAAACGCAGACTATTGGAACAAAAAAACACAGTTTACCAGCATCCAGCCATACCAGGCGGCGCAGGCGGCAATCACGCCTGAACAGGAAAAAGCGGCAGAACGAGACTCAATGGTTCGTAAATTTGATGCTGAGGATTTTAGTTTTGACCCAACATCAGGCGGAAGGCCACCCCCCGAACTTCTTAAAGACTTTGATAAAGCAGCGTGGCTAAAAGCGCAGGGACGGACAGAAAAAGACCTAACTGCTAATTTTGATCAATCTCAATGGCTAAAAGAACATGGTAAAAGTGAAAGGGATTTAACAGACAACTTTGACGTTGCCTCATTTCTAGCCAAGGGCGGCAAAACAGAGGGCGACCTATTCCGTGATTTTACGATGAAGGATTACCAGGAAGACCCTGGGTATCAGTTTAGGCTAGAGCAAGGGAATAAAGCAATCAATGACAGCGCAGCTTTTTCGGGTGGCCTTCTTTCGGGTGCAACTCAAAAAGCAATCGCAGAGTACAACAGCGGGCAGGCTAGTCAGGAGTACGGCAAAGCGTTTGACAGGTTCGGACAACAACAACAGACCGCACAAAATGCCGAGCAAGTGGCCTACGATCAATTTGGTAGAAACAGGGAAAATCTAACAGGGCAGGCTTTAAATGCATTTAATAAATTCGGTTCTGATAGGGGTAACCTACAGGGGCAGGCACAGCAGGCGTTTGGTGATTACAACATTAACAGAGCTAACGCCAGTGATGTTTATCAAAACGCATTTAATAGATGGGACACTCAAAATCAAAACATTTTTAATAGATTGCAAAGCATTATAAGCGGCGGGCAAAATGCGGCAGCTAATCAAGCTGGTTATACTCAAAATGAAGCCGGACGCACACAAAACTATAACAGTGATTTTAATCGTACCCAACAGGGAAACTTTGATAAAATAAGCGGCGCAAACGCTAATAATCAGATTGCTCAGGGGGACATACAGGCTAACAGATACGCAGCTAATGCCAATGCTAATTCACAAATGTTTCAGGGCATAGCAAACGCTGTTTCATCCGGAGTTGGCAGTTATGCAAATGCAAACTATCAAAACAAATTGCTAGACATGTTAAAAACAAATAATAGCGGGGGCGGTGGAACCGGCAGCATTATAAACGGTGGAGGCAATATTAACTCACAAATAGCCAATTATTTGAGGCGGTAACATGGCAGACTTAAGCGTATATGACAAAATTTCTCGGATTAAACCTATAGAAATAAACATTCCCCAGATACCTACTCCATTTCAACAATTTGAGGATATGGAAAAAGTCAAGGGGGTTGTCCAAAAAAACAAACTGCAAAACATAATAAAAGGGCATTATGCAAGCGGGCAGGACTATAAAGCGCTGTACAAACAGCTTGCAGCGGAGGGGTTTGGGGATGAAATACCAGCTTTTCAAAAACAACAAATGGAGTTAGAAAAGTCCACTTTAGAACAGGAAAAAGCAAAATATGAGAATGCATTAAGGAAATCTGACTATGTCGCTCGGAACGTTTCCCCATTCCTTGATATGGAGGCGTCGCCGGAAACGCAAGCCAAGTGGTCTGCAAATTTAGCTCAAATGAATAAAGAGACAGGGACAACTCTTGACCTGCCTGAACAATTTGATCCGGGATTGATTAGACAAAAACATCAGCAGGGATTGACAGCTGTTCAGCAATATGCAAACAAATACAGGGAAATAGATATTAAAATGGACAAGTACAAACAGGATTATGCAGAAAAAAGAGATGATAGGCAGTTTGCAATGCAACAACAGAGACAAGATAGACAAGATCAAAACGCTAGATGGTATCAAGCCCCAGGCGCTGACGGCTTGCCTGTCTGGAAACAAGGAAAACAAGAAGGAGCACCGGTTTATAGCCCTACCGGAATATCAAACAAGCCTCTACCTATTGGGCAGGCTAAACAGGTTGTAGGTGTTAAAAATCTTAGCGACTCGATAGATGAGTACACTAAACAGCTAGATAATTTTAGTTTAACAGACCTTGCCAATCCTGATAAACACGCTGCCATGGGTACAAAATATAACAACATGATGCTTCAGGCGAAAGAAGCCTATAACCTTGGTGTTTTAAATGGCCCTGATTATGAAATATTAACCAGTGTTATAACTGACCCAAGAAGCATGAAGGGAGTTATCACATCAAATAAAGCCTTAAAGTTACAGGCTACAGAGTTAAAGAGGATAATGGGTAAAATAGGTACTAATGCAGGGGCGGTGCAGATACCAGGGCAGGATTTAACGCAACAAACAAGACAAACAACGCAGCCTAAGTGGAACACTGAAGATGAGCAAGACCCAATGTTCCAGGATTACTTGCGCGAAACAGGCGGGCAATAATGGCACGCTATAGACCCGATGCAAATATGCTGGCATCTCTGGAAAAAAGGCATAATCTTCCTGAGGGCTTTTTAGATGCAATTATGCAGACAGAATCAGCTGGCAATCCTAACGCGGTTAGCCCTCGGGGTGCGCGCGGCTTAATGCAGTTCATGCCTGCAACGGCTAAACAATATGGTGTTGATGTTAATGATCCTGAAAGTTCTATCCGTGGCGCGGCACAAATGCTTGGCGAGCTTAACGCAAAATATCAGGGTGATATACCAAAGGTAGCGGCTGCTTATAACTGGGGGCAGGGCAACGTTGATCGTAAGGGGATGGAGCGCGCACCAACAGAGACGCGCAATTACATACAAAAAATAACACGTGCGCTGAATCCAATTAGTGAAGCTCAGGCAAGCGAAGAGCCGTACAAACCAACTTTCAAGGAATGGAAGGCAATGAAGCTATCCGGTCAAACTGTACCTTCCCCAGAGCAGGCGCAGCCTACCTCTGTTGATACTCCAACTTTTCAAGAATGGAAGGCTAAAAAATTAGCATCACAGCCAGGGATAATGGAGCGAGCTGGACAAAACTTACCGCAGGATTTAACAAATATCGGTGAGGGTGTTATTGGCATGGTTAAGCATCCGATTGACACGCTTGAAATGATTGGCGGCTTACCAATGGGAGCGGCGGCAAACCTTTTGCCAGAGTCATGGACACAAAACATTGACCCGCAAGATAAAGAAAATGCGGCTAATCTGGGTAGAGCAATAGTCGGTGCTATTAAGCATCCGCTAGAAACATTTGCCAATAAACCTGCGTCTACTGTTTTAAATACAGTAGGCCTGTTAAGCGGCGCAGGCTCTCTTGTAAAAGGTGCAGTAGGTAAAGCCACCAAGGCGGCCGAGGCGGCCGACATTGCCAATGCGAATAGATTAAATAAAATAGGCGCTAAAGATATTGCAATCGTAAAAGAGGCGCAAAAACAAGGGTATGTCATCCCAAAATCAGAGGTTGCGTCTGGTTTTATAAACAATAGGCTAGAAGGATTTGCTGGGAAAGCTGCGCTAAACCAAGAATCGATTCTTAGGAATCAAAAAGCGGTAACGGCACAGGCAAGGAAAGTACTGGGAGTGCCAGATGATACGCGCATAACTGGACAGGTAATAAATGACGCTATAAAAAACAACTATAAGCCGTATGAGGATGTTGCGGCACTTCCTACTCAGGCAAGTGTTGCCCGTGGGTATTCTGTAAATACATTGCCGCAAACGAACTCATCGGCTTTACTAAAAGAACTAAAACAGGCCAGGCATGATTCACAGGCCTATTACAGAACAGCTGAGGTTCAGGGCGGAAATCCTGATATAGTTGCAAAGGCAGACGCTTTAAGCGCAAGAGCTAAAGAAATTGAAGGAATATTTGAGCAAAGAGCGGTAGCAGCCGGCAAACCTGAACTGGTTCCAGAGCTAAGAAAGGCACGCGAAAACATAGCAAAAATTTATGACGTAGATGACGCTAGGAACGTAGCATCGGGCGAGATTGACCCAGTTATAATTGGTAGGAAATTAGACAAGTCCCCAGACCGTATGTCAGGTGAGCTAGAACAAATAGGCGAGTTCCAACAAAAATTCCCAAAATACGCAAAAACAGGTGAATCCGCACAAACTCCCGGTGTCAGTAAAATTGAAGCCGCATCCTCTGTTGGTGGCTATGCAATTCTTGGCCCTTTTGGTGCGCTGCTTCCATTTTTAAGCACGCCAGTTAGAAACCTTTTGTTATCAAAATGGTATCAAAAAGGACTTGCTAAGGCAATGATTAAGCATCCATCCAGGGTTAAAAAATTTATGAGTACAGCGACGAATAAAAACATAAGCGAAAAAGCTCTACTTGGTCTCATAGCTAGCGACAAATCAGACAACAAATTAGAAGGCCTTATAAAATGAGTGTTAAATTATCACCAATCCCACGCAAGCAATTCACTGACGTTAATGGCGATCCATTAAACGGAGGCAAGTTGTTTTACTATTTGTCAGGAACAAGCACGAAAGCTACCACATACTCTAACTCTGCTGGCACTGTACCTAATAGCAATCCAATAATACTTGATGGCTCAGGTCGCTCTCCAGTAGCAATCTACTTTACAGACGGTGTAGCTTATGAAGAGGTTTTAGCTCCTTCAACAGACACTGACCCTCCGGTTAGTTTTATATATTCAGAATCAGATTTAGTTGGCGCAGGCGCATCAATAGCAAGCGCTGACGAATGGCAGGCATCGGGGTACGTACCAACATATATAAGCGAAAATTCTTTTAGCGTACCAGGCGATGTAACATTAGTTTTGAATGCTGGACGCAGGCTAAAAACAACTGATTCAGGCGGGGTTAATTACAGCAAAATCGTTACATCATCATTTGCGGCTGGTATAACTACTGTCACCGTTTTAGTTGATGGTGGGCTTAGCCTTGATTCTGGACTGAGTTCTGTTTCATACGGCTTGTTATCAGCCACTAATCCATCAATACCAGAAATTCTAATACAACAAATTAGGAATCCTATTGTTAATGGTGGTATGCGTATCGCGCAAAATGGAGGGTCTTTTGCGGCAGCGGTAAACCTTGCCTATGACCTGGATGGATGGACAAACGAAAACACAAGTGCGGCTGTTTTTACAATAGCCAGGCTTCAATCTGGGTTGGGTGCCGGCAATCCATCCATCTATCAACGAACAGTAACTGTCACAACAGCAGATGCAGCTATAGCAGCCGGTGATTATGTTGCTCAACGAAATGCTATTGAAGGTTATGATACTACAGCCTTGATAGCTAGAACATTTACAATTGGGTTTTGGGTGCGTTCAAGCGTAGTTGGTATACATTGTGTATCGATTTATGATGGAACTAAAAGCTATGTTTCTGAATACACAATAAATGTTGCGGATACAGCGGAATTTAAAACCGTTACGATATTTGGGGGGCTACAAACAGCCGCATCATTTACAAATGCAGCTGGCATATACGTATTTTTTGCCAATGCCAATGGCGCTACCTATCAAACAACCAAAGGCGCTTGGAACGTAGGATTTTTTACGGGCACATCCAGCCAGGTTAATGATATGGGTACAATAGGCAACGTGTTTAGCCTTAGTGATGTGTTTATATGCCTTGGCACTGCTGCGCTTCCTAACCGTTTAAATTATCCAGATGAGTTGGCTAGGTGTCAGCGTTATTATTGGAAGGGATTGCCACTCAATAGAATGACATCAACAGCAGTAGGAGTATCATCTTCTGACACAGTAACGTGTCATTTCCCGGTTACAATGAGGGCAGTACCAACGCTGGCGAAGGACTTTACAGGCGCTACTCTTGTAAATGTTGCGGATAGCAATGTTTCCGATCCTACTGTACATGGATGCAGATTGTTTACAACATCAACAGCAGCAGGCACTGTATCTCAAATATTTGCAGCGGCTAATTATATAGAAGCGTTAGCGAGATTATAAAAATGGCGTATAAATTAACTAGGCAAGAAAATTCCGTTATTAAAGACAATAAATATTTAATACCTTTTAATTCTGATAATAATGACTACAGAGAATATCTTGCTTTTTTAGCGTCCGGCGGAATCCCAGCCCCAAGAGACGCAGACCCTCTACCAACTCAAGATGAATTAAACTCACAGGCGGCTAGAGCAGATGCAAAACTACAAAATCTTGCATCTAAAACACCTGCCCAGATTAAAACATTTGTTAATAGCACATTAACGCTTGCAACGCAAGCAGATAAAGATTTTATTGCCTCAATTGCGGTAGCTATTGGGATATTGTACAATCAACTATGAACACACTATTTGCATTAATATTTGTTACATTCAGCAGCGCCCCTAATTCAGGCATATTTAGCCATGAATCGTGGAAACATCCTGTTAATTTCAGCTCTTTAGATGAGTGCGAGGGCGCTCTGATTGCCTACAGGGTGCAATCAAATGACAAATTTGAAGCGGTTTGTTTACCAATTACACAGGATAACACAAAATGAAACGTGAAATTGAAGAATTAAAGCGCAAACTTGAAGAGTGGCGGGAGTATTTTAGATGAGATTTTTACTATTATTTTTGCTATCTTTCCCCGCGCTGGCAGACAAGATAGAACTTTATGATGTTGGCGCTTATGATGTGACTTCAACTTCAGCGGTAATAGGCTGGACGTGTAATGCACCATGCCGTGGGTTTTATAAAGGTGACATCACCAATGCTCCAGGTGAGACTAGCCTTGACTACACCACTCATAGGCAGCATGTTGAGGGACTGTTGCCGGATACTGAATACCGTTATAAAATAGAGGCTAGCCTGGAATCTGGCGATACTATCATTACTTACGAATTGAGGTTTAAAACGCTTCCATGAGTAACCTTGACAATTTACGCAAAATACACGATACGGCAATTGTTGAGCCGGTTGATAGAGAACTGTTTTGGGTTGAATATCCAGGTCTAATATTGTTAATCGGAATCAAATATTTGATGGCGTTTTACGCGCATGACAAATGGCATTGCTATATTGGCAAAAACTCAAAGCAACTAACTGAGTATAAAGAAAAGATTAAGGAAAACATATCTATTGATGTGTGGCACCCCGACAGACAGGCGATGCAGCACGAGCTATTACGATTAATTGAAGATGATGAAAAATGAAATTTACTGAAATAGAGTTTTTAAAAATGCATTTAGCCGCTAATTGGGCTCACCTTTTAAAACAAATGGAGTACATGCCCAATGTCAGACCAAACTGATAGATACGTTACGGATATAAGCCGTTTTATAGAGCTTGAGAGCGACCCGCTTGAACGGTCTAAATTAATGATGCACCTGAGCATCATACAGGAAAATAGGGCGAACATAGAGGCGTTTAAGGAGCTAAAATCTACGCATAACCGGCGCATAACTGACACAGAGGATATTCTGTTAAAACACTCAAAAACATTAACACAATTTCAAACAGTTATTTTAGTGTTTGTGTTTATTGCTGGGGGCGCAGGCACGATACTATATGACTCGGCTAATACCCTATATAACCAGGTAGACAGATTACGATTACAGCAAGAGGTTATATCCACCAAGGTGGATTTGTTATTAGAAAATCAAACAAAGAGGATTAAGAAATGAAATTTGGTGAAATAGATTTTACCCAGGCAAGCACGATACGCGGCGCAGTATGGGTTACTGGCGGCATAGTGGCTACAGTCTTCTTGGCGCTTGGCCATGATTCAACACAGGTAATGGCAATCACGGCAGCTGTCGCCGGCGGCATGGGTGTTGCAATAAAAGATTAAAGTGCAAAAGGGTATTTTAGATTTTATATTATGGGTATCCAATTCAATCTCTGATACTTGTATATGGTCGCTATTGATAGGTTTGATAAGCGGTTCATTTTTTGGGATTTTATGCTATAAAATAACGTCATATATTGAAATTGAAGAGCTTGAAGAGGAAATAAAAAGAGGCGAAATAGTTAACAAGAAAACACTTGATTCTGTGTTAAAAGCAAGTGCTGAACTTGATACGATACGATCAAATAAAAGTATAGAATATAAAAAACAATATGAGGACTGCGTTAATGATAAGCAAGTCTTTAGAAAAAAAATAACAGAATTGCAAAATGCTCTTGATGAATGCAAAGCTTATGACAGGCGCAAATAACGGCTAATATTCAAGCGAAACACTGCTTAAACAATTTCGAACCAGGTAAATTTCCTCTTCCTGTGTATCAATCAATTCCTCTCTCAATAGCAAATCAGTTGTTGAATTAATGGCATCTTCGAGCGCGATAGCGCGTTTTAAATGCTCGTGTGCTTTCTTTAAATGTTCAAGTGTAGTCATTTTTTTTGCCTCTTATAGAGAATTAAGAAATACAACCCCAGCATGATAAACATCATCATATCGAGGATTAGTTACAGGTTTTATCAGCTTAGGCGCTTCTGCTTTTCGTTGTTTGTGTAATTTCCTAAAGTCGTCCATTTTTTGCTTAAAATCTTTTTTCTTGTCTATGGTATTCATTTTTTATCTCCAAAAGGTTATAAAATGCCGGTCTTTCCCGGCCGTCAATTGCCCGAATTCCGCATAATTATATGAGACTATCATCTCATAGGAGGCATGCAATCATAGGAACATGATATTTTTTGAATCCGGCAACATCCCGTCGTTACATCCGCCAAGACGGGTGGGCGGGAAATTATTCTATCGTACCTGTTAGTATTTGTTGCACAACCTCTTTAGCAATTTCTGGACTTTGCCGGGCCCATCCGGTTATCAAAATATAATCAGAGGCTAATTGAAAATCACGAGAACAGAGTTTTGCAGTCATTTGATCAAACTGTAAAAACTGCTCAACACTACCAAGGTCGTAAACCATTCTCAATAATGCGAATTTACGCACGTTGTTGAGTTTTTTTATAAACGGCAGCTCACATCCAAGGTCAACAGAATATTTTATCAAACTGTCTGTTAAAATCTCCTCTGCTCTGTCAACCCCAATGTGGGAGCGTCTTATACGATCAACTTCTTTTTTATTCATCTCAGCTGGATTTTCTACTAGGTTGTATCCATATCCAACAATCAAAATGCCGTTGTTTTTCATTTTCGGAATGCAGGCTAGCCCCTGATCGAGCTTTATTTTCTCTATTAGCGTTTTCATCTCATTTACCGTAAAAAATGTAATACCCAGTGCATGGGACCCAAGTGTCATAATTGTTAATACATTTTATTTCAATAAATAACGGGTGAAAACTATGTACCATGGTTGGGAAAACATAATCTTTTGATTCTCCAGGCTTTACAAAGCCATAGTAATAAATTTGTCCATTTTCAGCGTTTCTAATAGATATTCTGACGTAAAGACTTTTAAATTCATCATCTACTGGAAACAGGTCAACATGGAATGATAACCACCCGTCTATTTCCGTGTTT
>Ga0265297_10002539_pt1 | contig 36628 bp, 34 predicted proteins | sample Munlanlwell13791_FD_192502 | JGI IMG/M metagenome (GOLD analysis project Ga0265297, IMG submission 192502) | Leachate microbial communities from a municipal landfill in Southern Ontario, Canada - Leachate well 137-91 | ecosystem: Engineered > Solid waste > Landfill > Unclassified | place... | reverse complement strand
TCTGTGTTCGGTTCGCCAGGTATTGCATCCGCACCAGGTAGTGCATCCGCAGGAAAAGCTAGATTTTCATTGTCATCCCAAACATTAGCTATGCTGCGATTCTCCAAATTTAATTCCTCTTTTCCTGCTAGATCCAATAGAATACTGTCTTCCTCGACCTTGGTTTTCAAGCCTGCCTGTTTGACTGCCAGAGGTAAAGAATACCCATAGCTATTGCTTTCTGAGGACAAATATTTCTCCGGCCCAGCCAAGAGATTGGCTGCGCAAATCAGGATGCCTATTACTATTATTATTCCTATATAGGTTAGTTTTTTCATTTTCTTGCCCTTTATTCAGTCATGGGAGGATCGGAACATCCTAATTTCCCACAAGTGCCAGCATCGCCATCAGCTGGATCCACAATAAGCGGGTCTTCTTTACCAATTATTAGTGGGTTATCCGTGTCTGTTGGCATAATAACAACCTCTAAACTACCACCGATGCCGCCACCAACCGAGGCTTCCAGCGCTGGGCCATCCGCATCGGATATATCTATTTCATCTTGATATAATAAGAACCTGTCGGCTCTGGCCTGCATAGCTTCCTGCTTGGCTTCTTGAGAGATAATAAGTCCGTAGCTTGAGCCTTCAGCCCCCAAATAATCTTTGGGCGCAGAAAACAATGCTATCGGCAGTAATAATAATGTTATCGCAGCAATTGCAATTAATACTATTGTTCTTTTCATTTTATTCTCCTTTATTCATTGCTCATCATGCAAGGCAAAAACTCTCTGCCTTGCTTGCTGCCGCTGCCACCGCCACCTCTTGTCAGTTCCTCAGAGATAGTGACTGTTCCCGTATCTGTACCCCCGGCATCATTTCCGCCTGGGTCGGTGATAATAGGATCATCAACTTCAACAATAGTCACTTCTCCGCCAGTGTTTGGAATTGATGGTGTTATGTCATGGCTGCCGCCGCCAAAAAAGCCTGCGCTACTTGTTCCAGTTGTGCCACCGATGGCGTCATCGCTTGAGTGTAAACCGCCAGCACTATCTGTGGCTGGCTCTGCCATGCTAGCAATGCCAGTATTAGCACTTGTCATGCGCATGGGAGAACCTTGTTCAGATGCCTGAGGATTTTCTGATACCATCTTGTCTATTTCATTTTGATATCTTAATAGTCTTCCTGCCCTGGCTTTTGTCTGGGCTTCTTGAGAAATAGCTATCCCGAGGCTTGAACCTTCAGCTCCCAAATAATCTTTGGGCGCAGCAAACAATAACATTGGTAGCAACAATAATGTTGCTGTAACAATTGTAATTAATAATATTTTTCTTTTCATGTTATCCTCCTTGTATTATCCACTAAACAAAAATGCCTATTCCAAAAGAATAGGCACGCAAAATAAATAAGACCTCATTTCGGCAACCTGACTACCCCGACGTCACGTCGGGGCTCTAGGCTTTGCGCCCTATCCTCTCGGATAGTTTACCTTTATCGTTTGCGATCTTTAGTTTCGCTCTCCAAATTGTCAATTAAAGTATAACATATGAATGGGTATTTGTCAAAAAAATCTGCGGCTGGCAAAAAAGACTAGAATTTGAGTGTGGCGCGGGCAAGAAAGTACTTGGTATTGCTGTTAGTGGTTTCGGGGAAGGCGTCCCCTGGATAAAATATACCGTATTTGAGGTTCAGATAAAAGTTATCGTTTGGTTCCCAATATAGAAATAGGTTTAGTTCCTTGCCTACATCATTACTGGCGTGGGTAGCCTGGGTATCGTAGATAGGGGCCTCGGCTTTTTCTTTCCTGTACAAATAGACCTTGGCGCCCACATCAATGCTTTTAGCGAACTTCTTGTTCATAATAGGGGTTATGCCAAACTGAAGCTTCAGCTGCTCCAGATTAGAAAGCCTGCCTGCCATAGCGTAGCCTGTACCGAAATAGCCATAATAAGAGAAATTGTTGTCTTCGCCGAACTGATTGCCTCCTGGCTTGGTATCGGCGACATCTGTTCTATCGGGGTCTCCGGAACCAATCGCATACTCTGCCTCAAAGGTAGGAAATGTGGGCAGATTAAACATGTATCTTGCGCCCACATCGGCTGCCCAGGCATCAATCTTGCTTCTGTGGGGATCTACATAGGTGGTATCCATGAAACTTCTTCCCCATTCTTTAATGTATTCCGTCCAGTAAGACCATCCTTTCTTTGACTGTTTGTCTATCCCGACTCCCAGGTATTGAGAATGATACCGGTAGCATTGAGATGTGCCGGCAGGATAATCGTCCTGCTTATCGCGTTGCATTAAACCATAGATATAAAATATGGCTGGGTAGAATTTGGTATAAGATAATTCTGTACCTAAATAAAGACGGTCCTCTTTTTTGTCATATTCCGGGACGCTTAGGTCGATATTATCATCTTTGGGATTAGAGTGGGCGAATAGGCTCTTTAGATAAAAATCGGGTGGGGTAAAATCTATTTCTATTCCGTCGTGTGTGCCGCTAAAAGCAATGCCTCTTCCGATGGTGAAAAACTGGCGTCCGATTTTGCTGCCAATTTTAACATTGCCGATATCCAAGCTGTCTATCAGATAGGCCATATCTACGTATGGGCCTTCATTGTCGCTTCCGATGCCGGTATAGCCGGTTCCTGTGTTCCTGTCAATATTGACGTTTCTGAACCTTAGATAAAAAGAGTGTTTCTTTAAGTATGTGCCCCAGATCCAAAAACGCACATCTGCTTCAAAAGAACTCTTCAGATTATCGACGTCGGCTTTATCATTATCGATATCTGTGTATTTGCGAAAGGTGGAGGAAAGCCAGGTGCCGTATCTAACTGCAAGATTTTTTTCTACGGGCTTGGGAGCGGAGATTACTTCTAGCTCTCGGGTCTTTTCATCCTCTTGCGCCTTAGCATCCTGTTGTTGCTGGGCATCGTCGGCAGTAAACGCCACCGATGAAAAGGCAAAGAATAAAATTAAAGACACAAGAAATATTTTTTTCATATTCATATATACGATTGTATTATACCAACCGGGACAAAAAATGCAACAAGGTTTTCTGCAATACTATTTAATAAAGCTGGCTCTGCAATTTATGGGCAAAGATTAAGAATCAAGACAAATTCGCCCCTGGGTATATTGCGATTGAAATGCTCCGCGAGCACACTTGCCTTTTCGCGTCTTATCTCTTCAAATTTCTTGGTAAGTTCTCTGGCGCAAACCACTAAGGGATCATTTAATATCTCGGATATGTCGTGGAGGCACTTCTTAATTCTATGAGGCGATTCATATAGAATTATGGTTCTTTGTTCGCCTGAGAGTTCTTGCAGCCTTTTCCTGCGCGCAGCCTGTTTCGGGGAAAGAAAACCTTCAAAAACAAATTTATGGGTCGGCATGCCTGATAAGCTTAGGGCGGTGATTAAGGCAGTGGGGCCGGGTATCGCTGTAACTGGAATATTATTCTGGATAGCCAGATTGATAAGGTGGTATCCGGGATCGCTGATCCCTGGGGTACCAGCGTCAGAGACTAGGGCGATTTTTTGCCCTTGTTTTAAAAGCGAAAGCAAAAAATCGCCTTTCTTAAACTTGTTATGCTCAAAATAACTGGTCAGCGGCGTATTAATACCGTAATGCTGGGTAAGTTTTCGGGTCTGGCGGGTATCTTCGGCGGCGATTAGATCAACCTCTTTTAAGACGTCCAGCGCGCGGATGGTTATATCTTTTAAATTGCCTATGGGAGTTGAGACGATATAGAACATTTAGGCCTCTAGATAAAAATTTAGGTTATCTCGCGCTGAAGCCTTATGAGTGAAATAGGATCTGTATCAACAAAGGCCACCCGAGTTTCGTAGTTTTTACCTTCTTGGTTCAATTTTGAATCTATAACCTTGCCCTGGGCTTCAATTGTATTGTTTGAGATTGGCATGTGAATTTCTATTAACAAAATGGTATCTTTGTCGAATGAGTTAGCGCTGATAAAGCACATACCCCCGGAGCTGATGTCTTTGGTTTGAGAGGCCTTGGCCGGGGAATCTGCGCCCTTGACTTGATAATAAATCATTATCGGCCTTTTGGCCCGGAAAAATTGTCTTTTATCTTCCATATGAATAAGTTATTCTACCGTAACCGATTTTGCCAAGTTGCGTGGCTGGTCTACGTCGCAGCCTCGGCGCACGGCAATATAATATGCCAATAGCTGCAAGGCGACAACATTCAAGAGGGGCGAGAATAGCTCTTCTATAGCCGGGACAAATATTACTTCTTTTACATAATTCTTTATTTCTTTGTCGCCCTCGCTGGCAATGGCTACAATCTTACCGGCTCTTGCGGCTATCTCGTGGACATTTGACACCATCTTATCATAAATCTTTGAGGCGGTAGCGATGCAAACCACGGCGCGATATTCATCGATTAAAGCGATGGGCCCATGCTTCATCTCCCCTGCCGCATAACCTTCTGCCGGGATATAAGAAATTTCTTTCAGTTTTAATGCGCCTTCTAGCGCCGTAGGAAAGTTTATATTTCTGCCTAAATAAAGAAAGCTTCCGAAATGATGATAGCGTTCGGCGATACGCATAATTGTTTTTTCTTTTTCTAGAATTTGCCCTTGCAGTTGAGGGATTGTTTTTAGCTGCGTTAAATATTTATTAATTTCTTGGCGCGAGATAAGTCGTTTTAGTCCCGCCAGGTATAATCCGAACAGATAAAGAATGGCTAGCTGGGCGGTGTAGGCTTTGGTAGAGGCCACCCCTATCTCCGGACCAGCATAGGTATAGATTACTCCGTCGGAATCGCGCACTAGTGACGAGCCTACCACATTGCAGATGGATAAAATCTTCGTGCCTTTTTGTTTTGCAAGCCTGACCGCTGCTAATGTATCTGCTGTCTCGCCTGACTGGCTTATGGCGATGACCAATGTGTCTTTGGGGATAATCGGTTTACGATAGCGGAACTCGCTAGATAAATCTATGTTAACCGGAATACCTGTTAAGCTTTCAATAAAATATTTGCCCACCAATCCCGCATGATAGGCGGTGCCGCAGGCCACAATAATGATATTCTTTATTTTTTTTAGTAGGGCCTCTTTAATTTTCAGCTCCTCGAAATGGATGCTGGAACCTCGTATTCTTGAGGAGAGAATTTGGTTAAGCACCTTGGGCTGTTCAAAAATCTCTTTTAACATAAAATGCGGCCGGCCTTCCTTCCGCGCCGAGGTCACATCAAAACTAATGCGATGCACCGTCTTTTTAATCTTTTTACCGGTAAAATCAAAAACGCCGACAAAATCCTTGGTCAGCAAAGCTACCTCATTATCATTTAAATACACGACCTCATTGGAATGCTCCAGTATTGCCGGAACATCCGATGCGATAAATTTCTCATCTCTTCCCAGCGCTATAATCAAAGGCGAATCCTTGCGACAGGCCACAAGCTCCTCGGGATTATCGGCAGCGATGACCCCCAAAGCAAATGAGCCCTGCAGTTTCTTTGCCGCAAACCTTACTGCCTTAAGCAGGTCTTTTTTATAAAAGCTCTCAATTAGATGCGCTATCATTTCGCTATCGGTCTCGGAACGGAATCTGTGGCCCTGCTTTATGAGTTGAGCCTTTAATTGTTGATAGTTCTCAATGATACCGTTATGCACTATGCAGATTTTATTTTTACAATCGCAGTGGGGATGGGCATTAACCTGATTGGGGGCACCATGGGTGGCCCAGCGCGTATGGGCGATACCTATGTGGCTTGCGGCAAGAGGCGATTTTACCAAAAGCTGTTCGAGCTCTTTAATCTTTCCCTGTCTTTTACGCACATGGATCCGATTATTGTATATTACGCCGGCGCCGGCGGAATCGTATCCGCGGTATTCTAATCTCTTAAGCCCATCGATTAGAATAGACTGGGCATCCTTTTTTCCGATATAACCAACTATTCCGCACATTGTTTTTGATTGTTGGGTGGTTTTTATTCTGCTTTTATTAGTTGTCGCGTGATTTTTATTCTACCACAACAAACCCTCAAAGTAAACCCTGTAAAATTTTATTTCATTATTAACAAGAGCCAAACAGAGGCAACTTAAAGAAAGTCCGTTTCTCGTAACCCTATTATTTTTACGAAGTTATTGGCCATGACCTTGAAAAAACGCTTTTTATGTGCTATACTTAAAAGGAAATTAAAAAGTAAGATCTTTTGAAAAAGGTAAACTTGGAGAAATCCGAGGACGCAAAGCCAACGACCTAAATTCCAAATGAGGGAAATGGTGGCAGGGCTGCCAAAAGTAAGAACCCTAGAATTGGAAACAAGGTCTAGGGTTTTTTAATACATTCGTTCTTTAAGAAATTTTGAAAGGTAAACTATTCGAAAGAGTAGGGCGCAAAGATTTGAGCCTAAAAAGATAAAATCTTTATGGCCGTCGATCTGCCGTAATCCTAAAGAGGATTCCGTTAATTGCAATATGAAAGCCCATTTTTTCGAATGGGCTTTTTCTTTTAATAACACGGAGGTGCAAAATGAACAAGGCATATAAAACAATGACGAAAGTGTTAGTCGTTTTAATTATGTTTTCTATTTTTATTACAAGCGCCGAGGCGGGAGATTCGATGAGAGTCGCTGTTTCTTGCGTTATCCCTTCCCTGATTGAGATGAATCTCGAGCCAGAGAATATCGCAACTACCGACGAGAAAACCGAAAAGATAACCGATACAATCTTCGTTGAGCAGGAAAATAAAATTGCGCCCCAAGAAAATCAACCAACTACTCTAGTATCAGAAAACGCTTCTGAAGAAACCTCGCTCAAACTGTATAGCTTCTACGAAAAATAATATACTGCCTTTCTAACCATTAATTTCGTTTAATCCTTTATACTATCTTGGACTTTCATTTATTAGAGGGATATTGTAGATATAGGTTACCCCTTCGAACAATTCTATATCTTTAAAGATAGGCACCTGTGGGATAAAATTAATTGGCAGGCTATTTATATCTAAAGTTATTTTATGCGTTCCAGTCGCGATATTGCGAAAATAGTATTGTCCTTGTCCATCAGTGGTTACTTTAGTTTTATCTTCCAAACTTACAACCACATCTTTAATGCCCTTGTCTCCGGTATCAAATTTTCCGTTTCCATTTATATCATTAAAGACTACCCCATATATTTCAGAGCGTGAAATAATCCCAAAATCTACGTTTATGGTTCTACCTTGTTCTATGAATACATCCCTGGACTGGGCGCCGGTCAAAACGAATCCGCCAGGAAGAGTATTGCTATCTACGGACAAAACAATTTTTCTTGCCCTTATGTTTCTAAAGGAATATTTGCCCTTGGAATCGCTGATATCATACCGATTAGAACCAATCATAATCTTTATGCCTTTTACGACTGGTTCATCGGCTTGGCGAACGCCGTCTGAATTTAAGTCTTTGAAGACTACTCCTGCGATATGGCCGATGGGATTCCATCGAAAATTAGTATCAAATGTCCAGCGCATTCCGAGCCTGACTTCACCCTCTAGCCTTTTATTAACATCTGGGTTTTCTGCCCAGATGTTATTGGCGCGAAGATTAATATAGGCATTAAAATCGTCTGATGGTTGATATCTCAGCTCGCTTGAAACCTCAAGATTATCTTCTCCGGCGAGAAAACTGCGTGGAGCAGTAGCGTCCTCTTCATCGCGATAATATAGTCTTGAGGTCAAATAAAACGGTGTCTTGGCTACTTGTCTATTATAATCGACGCCTGTCTCAAATACATTAGGCCTGGACAATTTGTCCGTATAGTCTCTCAACCAATTGACTTCCTTGGAGGCGAAGTAATAAATGTTATCGGTCAAGCCTAGCCTCAGGCCGACAGTCGCTTTTTCATTTTTATAATCGAGGGTCGGAGAATCAAGATTTTCACTTGTCTGGTGCATGAGGGTTACATATGTATTTAACTTTTTTATAAAATCAATGGTTTTATAAAAAGATACCCCTGTGGTTTCGTCTATATGCGAAGAAATGGTCCCGGTATCGTGCGTATTGTAGTAATCCACCCTTAAAGAAGAAGTATCATCGAAATAATAATTTACATCGGTATTAAAATCTAAATTATATCTTTTATCGTGCTCTGGGTTAGGGAACAACCTGTCTCTATAAGTATCCAACCGGCCGGCAAGCTGGAGTTTGGGGCTAGGATTGTAGCGATAGGTAACTAAACCTCCTAATTTCCCGGAATCAAAAGGCCTGCCAGTAATTCCGTAATAATTCTCATTGATATTTCTAAATTCTCCGGTAAGTTGCAATTTGGGCACGGTAAAATTAGTACCTAACAGATAGGCTGTCGAATCTGTGTCATACCCGAAATCGCTTCTTAATTTTGTATTACCTAATTTGGTTTCAAATGTATGATTAAAAATATTCTCATTGATCATCGGATCGCGTTCTGAACCATACCCATGGAATAAAGAAAATGTTTGATAGGTACCTTTAGGGAAATCCAGCCCTATGCGCCCACCCTCGATGTACGCATCTTTTGATGCTGCAACTCCCGGAGAAAGCGGGCTAAATATACCCTGATTCTCCCTGCCCCAAAATAAAGAGTACTTCAATTTGTCGTCCAGTACTTCCGAGTCAAGTTTGACTCCTCTTAAGCCCGCTCCGCCAAAACCTAAATTATTAAAACCAAGATAATAATCAAACAGCCTTAAATCAAAGCCTTTAAAAGGCCCCAGCTTTCCATCCTCCAGGCCTAAGGTATAATAAGTCAGCTCCGACTTCTGTTGTAGTTTAGCCAACTGCATACTTGCGTCGAGGTCTCCATAAGGACTTTGGCCATCCAGGCCGAAATTTTGATAGAATGAATAGGACTGTCTATTTAAATCATTAAGTCTTCTACCGGTGTTAAAAGAAGCCCATTCATTTGAATATCGCAATTTAAACGAACCTGCCTCTTCAAGCTGCGATTTTGCTAAGGCTGTTGGAACTATTCTAAAAGGAGAGACATGGGCGTTGAAGGTCCAGCGGCCTTCATTATCCCAAATATGTAAATAGGTGCTTCCGATATTCTGAGCGATAATGACAATTTCATTCGGGCTTTTTCTTTCAATTGATAATTTTTCCGGATCCACAATAAGAAACTTGGCAATATTTTCGCCTTCGACAACAAGGGGTCTACCGATTTGCAGTTCTAGTTCTGTCAGCGGCTGAGTGGCTTTAACAGTATCGTCTAAACTTAACTTGAGCGTGGCTATCCCCGCGCCTTCTATTATGTTAGCTGTTTCGCTGGCGGTTTCTTTTTTTTCTAACCCGACCTCCGGAGGCTTAACTACGCTTCTAATGGTTTGATCGAAGGCGTCTAAAGCTTTTTTTATTGTCGCTTCCTTCTTGTCTTCTTTATCTTGGGCTAAGACACTCTCAGGGATGGCGGTAGACGATGGTGTTGTTTCCACAATAGGTATTTCCTCTTCTTGCAAAACCTCTTCGAATCTATCCAATGCTTTTTCTATAGCCCCCTGCCTTTGATCTTCAGGCAGCTCACTTAAGGAAGGATGCAAATATCCCACCTCGGAAATTAACTCATTCTTCATTAATTGGATGTATTCTAGGGCGGTTTCGTTGGCGGGATCGAGTATCAAAGCCTTTTTAAATTCGTGCAGGGACTCGGAAAATCTTCCGTTTTTATAGTATTTTATACCTAACTCGCAAAGAAAATCGCTTACACCGGATGCTTCAACATTAGTTTCGCTACAGATAAAAAAGGCGGGGACAATAAAAAGACAGAATAAAAGGATTGTCCTTAAGAAAAAACGGTTTGTCTTCTTAGAAAAAACGCTCCGAGCTCCTTCAAAACAAGGCATAATAGAAGACTCTCTTTTTCTCTACTCCTTAGGAGTAACATTGGTAACCTCGCCGTAAGAACCAAAAGTTATTTGCGCCTCTTGTATTAAAGGCATATCTCCTAAGTCTAAGGTAATTATTAAATCGTAATTACCCGCTGGTATGCTCTTCGAAAACGTTGATGATATTTTGGCTTGTTCACCGGCAAAAGTATAAACATCATTAAATTGACCCCTGGCGAAAACCATGCCTTTGTTGTCGATAATATTAAACGCGCCCTTAGCGGTTATATCCACATTGCCAATATTTTTTAAGACGGCATCTATTCTGTATTCCCCTTGCCTGCCTGTAACCGCTAAATCCGATAAAGCTGCTTTTCTCTTTACAGCGCCAGCCTCGATATAAAACAAAGAACCTATCCGGCCTTTAATTACAATATCTACGCCTTGCTCATTCTTGGTTGTACCCATAACAGTCTCAAAAAACAATATTGCATAATGTCCACCCTCTGCGCCGGGAGGAACTTTGATCGAATAAAATACTTGTTGAGATCCGTAAGCAGGCAAGGTAAATTCGGCGGGATAAAAACTTATCCACTGGGCACAGGACAAAGGAGTTGTCCCAGGAGGAGCAAAATCTTTTGCTCCATCCTGGGTTGGAGAATATTTCCAGTCTTCTAAGTAGACTTTAATATTGGCGCGGTCTTCTGTAGTGTTAATGATTGTAATTGAGCCGCTTTCCGAACTCCCAGAAGCAATCTGTGCTCTTATCTTTGGTTTATCGATATTGACAGTTACCGCGTAGGCATCTGTGGCTGCGCTTAATAAAACAATACTCAAAGCACATAATAAACCAACTGATAAATGGCCAAGAAAGCCATTTTTTTTGGCTAAACAATATCTGCGCATTTATCCTCATGGCTCTTCAAAACAAAAAAAGAGCCTGAAAACGTTTTTTGCTTTTTTACAATTCTTTCGTTCACTATTTCATTATAGCAAACAATGAATAATTGTAAAATTTTTTTCTTTTTATGCAGGCAAAATATTTCTACCTTGCTGCTTGGTTAAAAAAGTAAATCTTTCTTGTTTAATCCTCCTGTTTACTGTTTTCGCTTTGCTCTTAAAATAGCACAACAGTGAAAACTACCTCTCCGCCATAGGCGCCCGAAGGTTGATTGAAAGTTACGGGCGAAAAACCAGTAACCGAAGAAGTATTGGGTATGGAGTAAATTCCCTGGGCTATCCTTGCCAATCCGGCAGAATCGCTGGTGTATAGTATCTTGCCGGTTCTGGTTGCTGTAGCGGGCGTTCCAATGCTTGCGCCAGATGGCAGAGAGCCTTGGGCAATACCATTTATCTGGTCAAGGCTAGAATAGTTGGGCGTAACGATAAACGCGTTGTTAAGATTGTTGACTCCTGAAGTCACGCCTGTACAGGTCTGTGTAATATGGTATCTCCTGCCTCCTGTGTTGGGGAGCAAATAAACTGTGAACCATTTGCGGGAAAACCATACTCCTGCCTCATCACCGTTGGCTAATGTGTGTGTCAATTCCCCGAAGTCGAGGCTGGTAGCATCACCCGTTGGGGTCGTGCTTGAATCCATAAAAGACTTTATCCAGCCGCCGAGTTCTAATATGGATGGAACTGTAGCATCCACATCATAGCGAACGGTATCGCCAGCAAAACAAGTAGTGCTCAAACCGATAAACAGAATCGCGGTTAATATCAAAATTGATCTAATCATTTGTTTCACCTCCCTTACTTAAAAAATTTTAAATCTGAAATCTCTTTCCTATTGTTCCAATAATGAATATGTTATACTCGTGGAATAATTTCCTGATTGCATATCCTGCGGTACCCCTAATTTATAAATTACTTTAAATTTTGCCGGTTTTCCATCTTTAGAAACGTATAAAACCATCTGGCCAGTCTCTACCGGGGCTTCGCCAGTATAATTTAAGCCTTCGTTATTCTGCTCTCCCTCGGTTTTTAATTTAAAAAATCCGTAAGGAATAGCCTTGCCCTCTTCGTTGGTTAAAAGACCATCTACTCGCTGCGCCACCTGATAAGGCCTCTTGGCGTTGGTCTGCACTTCAATATAAGAAGGTCTTATTTGAGGCGGCTGTGATGGCTTAAGGTCTCTAAAAGATATCCTGCCAGCCTCGTCAGAATTAACCGAAAGATTAAATATCGGCTTGATATTCACTTCGAATTGCACTATCTCGAGATTGCCTCCGTCTTTTATGGAAGCTGCGCTTTCTACCAAATAAGCCAAGGCTCCTCTATAATCACCGGCGATTAAATCTTGACCGGCATCGGACAGGGCATAAGTTATTACTATCTCATCTGGACTGCCGCGGTTATCCGAGGTATATAATACCGTATCTCCCGGCGACAACGCCCTATAATCACTGATTCCTAATCGACCGTTTGCACCTCCACGAGCAGACATTAAAACTATATTATCTGGAAGCTGCCTCCCGGTTGTGTCTCTTAACGGCTGCGCAGTCCTTTGAATAATACGATATTCCCGACCTAAAAATCCGTTAATTTTAATCTTAACTTCCTGCCGGCGGGATTGCTCTGTCCCGGGAATCTCCAGACTCAAGATTTTACTTCCTGTGCTAGTAATCACCTCGAAATTCGCTGCCGACTCAACTTCCACTGTAATCTCTAAAGTTTTTACGACTGGGCTCTGTGACGAGCCTATCGGCTCTAAACTAAAAATTAATCTTCCGCGATATTGACCTGGCTCTTGATCTACGGGTAAATTGAAGCCATAAACCACAACAAAGGAAGCACCTTGTCCAGAGCTATCAGAAGTGTAAATCGTCATCGGTCCTGTCGTAACATTGGTCTCAAAATCATAACCTAAAGTTCCGCGCGCGCTTGAACCCCTTAATGTGTAAAGCGTAAATGCCTGGGGTGAAATAACCGCGCCCCGAGAATTTGTCAGAGGAACGGAAGTTTGAATCAGGCGATACTGCTTGCCTATATCAGAAGTGATGTTTATCGTTACTTCCTTGGCCGTTTTTGTCCCGCTTTGTACATTTTCAAAACGTAAATCTAGACCGCCTTCATACGGTGTAGCATTAAGACTAAAGGCTGCAAAAAGGTTTTCTAGTGGCAGAAAACAAGCGCTAACCATTATTAAAACCATAATAATTGTGGGGTTTATTCTTGTATGGTTCTTTTTAAGCCACTTTTTTACCATCCTTTACCTCTTGTTATGCGTTTCCTGTTTACCTTGCTTAAAGAGCGAAACCTCTTTAAAATCAATAAGTTATGCATTAAAACTAAATACTAAATAAAAAAGGGTCACTTCTGACCCTTTTGTTCCAAGTTTTATTCCCGTGTGCTTGAAGTATAGCATATTTTTATTGAATTTGCCAATTTTTTTTAATCTTTTTTTGGGGGGTAAACTATGCTTTTTTTGTAATGCAACCTTTTTGTTAACAATGTGTTATAAGCCTGATGAAAAGGGTGGACTAATATTGTAAAAATTTAGCGACCCCAACGAGATTTGAACTCGTGTCGAGAGCTTGAAAAGCTCTTGTCCTAACCAGGCTAGACGATGGGGTCGAAATCTAATTATTCTTCCTTAGAAACAATCTTTGCTACAGAAGTCACGTAATCGTCTTTGTGCAAACTTATGAGTTTTACGCCTTGAGTATTGCGTCCGGTGAGCCTGATGTCCTTTACCAAACAGCGCACCATCATGGCATTTTTGGTTACGGTCATGATTTCATCGTCGTCTTTTACGGCTTTTATGCTGACTACTTCACCATTTTTCTTGGTGACCTTGATATTGATTATACCTTTTCCGCCGCGCGACTGCATGCGATATTCATTAAAATCTGTGCGCTTGGCAAAGCCGCCAGCAGTAACTGTCAAAAGCGTCATGCCCATCTTTTTTATTTCCTCGGGAAATACTTCCGCGCCTACAACCACATCATTTTTGGCCAACCTTACGCCTCGTACGCCCTTGGCAGACCTACCCATATCACGGACCTGTTTTTCCTGGAATCTTATCGACTTTCCCTCTTTGGTAGCTAATAAAAGATTTTGTTTCCCGTCGGTAATCGAGGCGTTGACCACATAGTCATTTTTCTCTAAAGTTATAGCCACGATTCCGCCTTTTCGCGGATTGGAAAAAGCCGAGAGTTTGGTCTTTTTAATTACTCCCTGCTCGGTACATAGCGTAAGATACATATCGTCTTTAAATTCTTTGACCGGCACAACCGAAGCAATAGTTTCGTCTTTTTCTACAGACAACAGATTAACAATGGCCTTCCCCTTGGATACGCGCGAAGCCTGGGGAATCTCATAGACCTTTAACCAATAACAACGGCCTTTATTGGTAAAAATCAATAAATAGTCTTTGGTTGAGGCGATAAAAAGATGCTCGACGAAATCCTCTTCGCGCGTCTCCATGGCAGTAACACCCTTGCCTCCGCGATGCTGCTTGCGGTAGGCGCTCACTGCCAGCCTCTTAATATAACTGGCCTGGCTCAAAGTGATAACCATCTCCTCTTCGGCGATTAAATCCTCTATTTCGATATCTTCCACCTCGCCGATAATTTCCGTACGCCTTTCATCGCCGAACTTTTTCTTTAATTCCACTGACTCTTGCTTAATAATCTCTTCAATCTTTTTCTCCGAAGCTAAAATTGACTTGTATAGTTCAATTTTCTTAATCAACTCTAAATATTCCGCTTCTATCTTATCGCGCTCAAGAGCGGTCAGCCGCTGCAGTTGCATTTCCAGGATCGCCTGGGCCTGCTCCGGAGACAAATCAAACTTTTTAACCAACGCCTCTTTTGCATCAGCGACACTTTTAGAGGTCTTGATAGTTTTAATTATATTATCAATATGTTTTAAGGCGATTTTTAAGCCCTCTAAGATGTGGGCTCTTCTTTCTGCCTTGTCTAATTCAAATTTGGTGCGCCGACGGATGATTTGTTTTCGATGGTCGATATAGTACTGCAACATCTGTTTTAAATTCAAAACATGGGGACGATTATTAACAAGGGTGAGCATAATTATGCCGAATGTGGTTTCAAGCTGGGTATGCTTATAAAGCTGGTTCAAAACTATCTGCGGCTCAACATCGCGGCGCAGAACAATCACTACGCGGATACCTTCTTTATCTGACTCATCGCGGATGTCGGTTATACCGTCAATCTTTTTGTCCTGGACAAGGTCGGCAATAGTCTCAATAAGCGTGGCCTTATTCACCTGATAGGGAAGCTCGGTAACTACTATATAATCCTTACCGCCTTTTTGCCTTTCAATGGTGGCGCGCGCCCGGATAACTAGCTTGCCCCTTCCTGTTTCGTATGCATCCTTTATCCCCTGCCTACCGCAGATAATCCCGGCCGTGGGGAAATCCGGACCTTTGATATATTTGGTCAGGGATTTTATATCGGTTTCTGGGTTATCGATTAGGTAATCTATGCCGTCTATGACTTCGTTAAGATTATGCGGCGGAATGTTGGTCGCCATGCCAACGGCGATGCCACTTGAACCATTGACTAATAAATTCGGTAAGCTCGCCGGGAGGAGCCTGGGCTCGCTTAACGAAGAATCAAAATTAGGAGAGAAATCTACCGTCTCTTTATCGATGTCGCTAAGCATGGCCTGAGAAATCGCCGCCAGGCGCGCTTCTGTATAACGCATTGCCGCCGGCGCATCTCCGTCGACAGAACCAAAGTTTCCCTGGCCATCAATCAAAGGATAACGCAGCGAAAAATCCTGGACCATTCTTACCAAGGCATCATACACCGCCATATCGCCGTGAGGATGATACTTGCCCAAAACCTCTCCTACGATACGAGCGCTCTTTTTATATGGCTTGGTATGTTCAAGGTTTAACTCCTGCATCGCATAAAGAATTCTTCTATGTACCGGCTTTAGGCCATCGCGTACGTCAGGAAGCGCGCGTCCTACAATAACGCTCATGGCGTAAGAAAGATACGAATCCTTCATCTCCTCTTCGATATAAACCGGTATAATTTTTTCTTTGGCCTGAAAATCTTTCATCTTCTATCCTTTTTTATATGTCTAAATTTTTTACTGAATGAGCGTAGGTTTCGATAAATTCCCTTCTCGGCTCTACCTCATCGCCCATCAAAACTGTAAATGTCTTGTCCGCCTCCACTGCATCCTCTAAGGTTACCTGCAAAATTGTTCTGCGCGCGGGATCCATGGTGGTGTCCCAAAGTTGCTGCGGGTTCATTTCTCCCAAACCCTTATATCTTTGGATGGTCATGCCTTTTTTAGCCTGGGTATTGACAAATCCCAGCACTTCCTTAAGATTATAGAAAAAGTGGCTGTCTTTTTCATTGGTAATCTTATAAACCGGCTTGGGTTTTTCCTTGGATTTCTTGGTAATTTCTAACGCGGGAGGTAAATATGTCTCAATATCTACGCCAATTTTATCAAGGCGTGTCAGGATACCGTCGATTTCATTGGCTTCAAATAGCTCAAGGTAATCTACTTCTTTATCGCCTTTTTTCGTAAGCTTGGCCAGCTCACCGTCAGTATAGACAAATTGGGTATCTCCCTCCACTTTTACCATATAAATAGGCAGCTTTTTGGTCTTTTGATGTCTAAGACCGAGATATTTTTGAAAATCTACTCCCTTTTTGCTAATTATGCTCTCAAGCTTGCCTAGCTCTACCAATAAGCCTAAAATCTCCCTGAACTTGCTGTCTACGAATTGCTCCTTGCCTTTTAATATAGTCAGCTTTAAGCCTTCACAACCCAGATCCAAAATCAGCTTATCCATTTGTTCTTCGGTCTGGATATATTCCTCTCTTTTGCCAAGTTTAACCTTATACAGCGGCGGCTGAGCAATGTAGACATGTTTTCCTTCAACCAGCTTGCGCATATGCCGATAAAGAAGGGTCAAAAGAAGTGTGCGGATGTGAGAACCGTCCACATCGGCATCGCACATTAAAATCATTTTATTATATCTTAATTTAGTAAGGTCAAATTCCTCGCCAACGCCCGTACCTAACGCGGTTATAATAGTACGAATCTCTTCATTGCTTAAGACCTTATCTAGTCTTGCCTTCTCAACGTTTAAAATCTTTCCTTTTATCGGTAGAATAGCCTGGAATTTCCTGTCTCTTCCTTGTTTCGCTGAGCCGCCGGCAGAATCTCCTTCAACAATGTATACTTCGCATAATGCCGGATCGGTCTCGGAACAATCCGCTAGCTTTCCAGGAAGCCCGCCGCTTTCTAATGCGCCTTTTCTACGCGTAAGCTCTCTGGCTTTTCTTGCTGCTTCGCGGGCGCGTGATGCAAGCAGTGCTTTATCAGCAATAGTATTTGCCACCGACGGGTTTTCTTCAAAGAAACTGCTTAACGATTCAAAAACTCCGGAATTAACCAACCCTTCAATTTCCGAATTTCCTAATTTGGTCTTAGTCTGTCCTTCAAATTGGGGATTGGGAAGTTTTACGCTGATAACCGCGGTCAATCCTTCGCGAACGTCATCTCCCGTAATAGAGATGTTGTCTTTAAGCATGTTTTTATTTTTAGCGTGCTGGTTGATCGCGCGGGTGAGCGCGGATTTGAAACCGCTTAAGTGCGAACCGCCCTCAATAGTATTGATATTGTTGGCGAAACTGAAAATATTCTCGGCGTAACCGTCATTAAATTGTATGGCGCATTCTAAATGCACGCCTTCTTTTTCTCTTTCAAAATATATGATTTTACGATGTAGCGAGTTTTTGTTCTTGTTGAGATACTCTACAAAAGACAATATGCCGCCATCAAACTTAAATTCGCTTTCTTTGTCGGCGCGCTTATCGGCCAACTTGATTCTTAGCCCCTTATTTAAAAAGGCCAGCTCTCTTAGGCGCTGGGATAAAATATCATATGAGTAATTTATTTTTTCGGTTTGGAAGATTTCCTTATCGGCCTTAAATGTAACCTTGGTTCCGGTAGTGCTGGCCTTGCCGATTACGACTAACTTTGACTTTGGCCTTCCTTTTTCATAGCGCTGATGATAAACCTTGCCTTCTCTTTTGACCTCAACCTCAAGCCATTCTGACAAGGCGTTGACCACGCTTACGCCTACGCCGTGGAGACCGCCGGCGACTTTATAAACGCGATGATCAAACTTGCCGCCGGCATGAAGCGTTGTCATGACAACTTCCAGGGCTGGCTTTTTTTCTGTTTTGTGAATATCTACTGGTATGCCGCGGCCATTGTCGCTTACGCTGACGCTATTATCAGAGTTAACAACAACCTCGATACTGTCGCAATATCCGCCAAGCGCCTCATCTACAGAGTTGTCCACCACTTCATAAACCAAATGATGCAGGCCGCGTGTCGAGGTGTCGCCGATATACATTGCGGGCCTGCGACGAACCGCTTCAACACCTTCTAGGACCTGAATAGTTGTAGCATCATAGCCGCCTTTTGCCTGCGGCTTTTTGCTCTCGGCCCCTATGGGTGTCTTCTCTTGCTTTTTAACTTCTTTTTTTACCTTCTTTTTCATTGCACCCTTCCCACTCTTAGCTCAATTGTACTTAATTTCTGATCTATTTTTTGCAATTCTTTTAAAATCTGGCCGCGCTTAAGATTTAAATGAAACATCGTAACCGGCGAATCAACCAGTATCAAAAGCCTGCCATCCTTAAGGCCTGCAATTTGCGTATGCTTAACAACTTTCTTCCCCACTGCTTCCTGCCATACGCGCTGTATTTGTTGATTTTTATCAGGATTCTGGCTAGATAATCTTTCTATAACATCATGAATTATCCCTTTTATTTGTTCCATTATATCACTATATTCTCATTGGTAAAACTAAATAGACATAATCTTCCAGGCGAATCACGCCGGGCTTATCGGCATCGGTAACTTCTAGGACTATCTGTGATTGTTTTAAATTTTTTAATACATCTATCAAATAATGAGGATTAAAACCGATAATTAATTCTTTGCCTTCATACTGAATTGATAGCTCCTCTCGATGCTCACCTATGTCGGGAGTGGTTTTAGAGATTGTCACTTTGCCTGCGGGGTTCGCCGCGCCGCGGGCGGGGAAAATCTCAAATTTTATCGCCTGTGAATCAGGTGTTGATAAAAGGTTCGCCCGTCGGATAGAGGCCAAAAACTGTTCTCGGTCCACTACCATTTTTTTCTCTGATGGCTTGGGGATAACTTGTCCATAATTCGGGAATTCCCCCTCGATAATCCTGGATACTATTAAAACATTTTGTATCTCAAAGATGATTTGATTCTCGCTGACGACAATGGAAAGCTCGCCATCCTCTTTTAAGTTTCTCAATAATTCCTGCACTGCTTTAATAGGCACTATGGCCTTTATTTCTTTTTTGGTATCTTTGGGTAGTTTTTTTTCTATAAATGCCAGGCGCCGGCCATCCGTGGCCACCAACTTCAAAACACTATCTTTTAGTTCAAACAGTATGCCATTCAAAATATACCGGCTTTCTTCATGAGATACCGCAAAAGATGTTAAATATAACATGTCTTTTAATTGGCCCTGATCAATACTCACCGCTTCTTTATCTTTAAATTCCGGCAGTTTAGGAAATTCTTCTTTAGAAACCCCCATTATCTTAAAATGGCAGTTTAAACACTCTATATCAACCATGTCGTTCTTTTTGACCGCTATGGTAACCTGGCCATCTGGTAGTTCTTTTATAATATCAGCAAATCTCTTGGCTGGTACGGTAATACCCCCTTGTTCTACAATATTCACCGGTATTAAACAAGATACTCCTATATCCAAGTCTGTTGCCACAAGCCTTAACTGATTATCGTGTGTTTCTATAAGTATATTGGTTAATATAGGTAAATTAATCCTAGATGATACTATGTTTTGCACCGATTGAATCCCATTAAGAAGATTGGATTTAGAAACCACAACTTTCATAATTATCCTCCTCTAATTAATTATATAAATTATAAATAGCAGTCTTATTAGTAATTCCTGTGTAAAAAGTGGACAACTTTTTAAATATAGCTCCCACAACCATTTAAAACACAAACATCTGTGGATAACCACTTAATAACTACACTATCTATACTGGATCTCGGTGATTACAGAATTTACAGTATCCTTTAAATTGCCATCCTTATCCATACCGTTTTTGATTTTATTCCAAGCATGCAAAACAGTAGTATGATCCTTGCCTCCGAATAGTTCGCCTATTTCGGGTAAAGACTGGTTCGTTAATTCCCGCGATAAATACATGGCAATTTGGCGAGGCAGCACGATATTTTTATTTCGCCTTTTGGTTTTTAAGTCATGCAAAGATAAATCAAAAAAATCTGCCACCTTTCTTTGTATAATATCTATAGTAATATTCTTTTTGGTTTCTTTTACCATGTCTTTTAATATTTCTTGCGCCATAGATAAAGAAATTTCTTTTTCTTCCAACAGAGAATAGGCAACGACCCTGATCAAAGCGCCTTCTAATTCTCGGATGTTGGTTTTTATTTGCTCGGCGATGAAATAGATTACGTCGTCGGGAACCTTGATAGGTTCTCGCTCAACTTTTTTTCTTAAGATAGCGATGCGGGTTTCCAAATCCGGCGCCTGTACGTCGGTGATGAGTCCCCAGCCGAAACGCGATACCAGCCTTTCTTCGAGATGGGAAATCTCGCGTGGCGAGCGATCAGACGATATTATAATCTGTTTATGATCATCGTATAATTTATTAAATGTATGGAAAAATTCTTCCTGGGTCGCTTCTTTTCCGGCAATGAAATGTATGTCATCAATGAGAAGTATGTCTACGGTACGATACTTTTCGCGGAACCGGTGAGTTGAACGATGCTGTATAGCATCGATGAGTTCGTTAGTGAATCTTTCCGAGGTGGTGTAGCAAGACTTAGAGCCGGGGTTGGCCTCTTTCATGGCATGAGCTACGGCCTGCATCAAATGGGTCTTGCCCAGACCAACGCCTCCATATATAAATAAAGGATTGTAGGTTTTAGCTGGCGACTTGGCTACTGCTTGGCAGTAGGCATGGGCGATGCGGTTAGACGGGCCGACAACAAAACTTTCAAAGGTAAAACGAGGGTTCAGGGGCTCGGAAATTCTGGCGTGAGTGCCTATGGATGTCTTGGCGCCAGGCGTTTCCTTCTGTGCCGTTTCTTTGGCTACTTCAGGGTTAACCGCGAACTCCAATTGTATGGCAGTATCAGATACCAGCTGTAAACACTCTTGGATTAATGCCAGGTAATGCTCGACAATCCAATTTTTAAAAAATTCGTCGGGAGCCTCGATGATAAGAGTGTTTGGGTAGTGCTCTTTCACGCCGACAGTAGAAAACCAGGTTTTAAAGGCCTCGGGCCCGATTTTTTCCTGGACAATCTTAGTTGCTTCGAACCAGATACCGACCATGTTTTTATCGCTCATAGGTAAGTTTTATGTTTCCCACACTATCCACAACTTATTAACAGGTTAGTTTTCTTTAAAGCGTAATAATTATAACAAAGAAAAAATGTTTTGCAAGAAAAATTTTTTGGGAATAATTTTTAGCGAGTTTTTAGTGGCGCGAGCTTTGAATTTGCTCGGCGGTCAATAAAAAAAATTAGACCCAGACAGCCCACAAATTAATTTTTAAACACTCCAAGGAAATATATCATGTAATTACCGCGGCCGGGTTCTTAAGAAATGCAACTATCTTAGAATCAGGGAGTTTGTTTTCTGTTACAAAAATTCTTGACTAAAGAAACCCATGTGTTATAATTCTAAAACTATGAAAAAACATTTAAAGACCCCATCAATAATAAAAGGCAAAAGAGTTCATGGTTTCCGTCGACGCATGAGCACTTCCACCGGCAGGGACGTCTTACGACGCAGGCGCCGCAAGGGCCGAAAAAGATTGTCAGTCTAATCCCCAATGAAATCAGTGCTAATTGTTTTATTAAAGCTTTATCAACATTATATCCGTTGGGCATTGCCGAGAAGCTGTCGTTTTTATCCCAGTTGCTCAGACTACTGCATGGAAGCCATAACCCATTACGGTGTAGTGCAGGGTTTATTTAAATCTTTGAAAAGAATAGTCCGTTGCCACCCTTTTAACTCTGGTGGCTACGATCCCTTAAAACCACAAAAAAGCTAGGAAGATTATGGAAAAAAGATTCGTAATTGCAATTGTTTTATCGGTTCTCATATTGTTAGGATATCAAGCTGTTGTAACTAAGATATATCCTCCTGCGCCACAAGAAGTTGCGCCAATAGAGCGCACTAAACTACCCACTGCTGTCGTATCTGCCCCAACTCCCCAACCCAGTACAAACGTAATGGACGAACAGCTATTTACTAAGGAGACCGGGAAATTCATTATTACCTTTTCTAATATTGGCGGTAAAATAAAAGAAGTTTTAACCAAGGATTATACCAAGACGCTCCTAGAAAGAGATTTAGGAGTCATAAGCGGGATGGAGAATACGGTTTTCCAATTATCCCAAAAAGGCAATTCCGTGGTTTATACCTACCAGGATCAAGATTTACAATTAATTAAAATATTCAATTTTTCAGAGGAAAAATATATTATTGATATGGAGATCGTATTCAACAATATCGGCTCTAAAACCAATAGCAATTTTTATCGCATCTATAATGGCTCCTTAGACTTAGACAAATATGCAAAAGATGAGTTAGCGGTTCGCGATAAATATTTCCTTGAGTTTTCCTTAGCGCTGCCAGAGAAAATTGTCAGGAAAAATTTTGCTTCTGCTCTCAAAGAAGAAGTTGTGTTTTTTGAAAAAGCTTCATGGGTTGGCACCCGTGATAGGTATTTTTGCTCAATCCTCTTTCCGCTATCGCCCATTTCTCGCGTTTTTATCAAACCCATTGCAAAACAAGGAGTTGTATCGGGGATTGAAACAGTAGCTTTAGATATCCCGCCAGCTACCAAATACACTTTTTATTGTAGTTTTTATGTTGGACCGCAGGATATAAAATTACTGACTGAGGCCCATCCAGGTTCTGAAAACATAGTTAGTTTCGGAACCTTCGATATAATCTCCCAGTCACTTTTATTCGCGATGCGTTTTATGTACTCCTATTTACACAGCTGGGGTATTTGTGTCCTTTTGATAAGCTTTTTAGTCTTCCTTGTGCTTTATCCCCTCACAGCAAAAAGCCTGGCTTCGATGAAAAAGATGCAGGAATTACAGCCCCAGATTGAAAGGTTGCGCACCCAATTTAAAGACCAACCCCAAAAACTCAACAAAGAAATCATGGATCTTTATAAAACTTATAAAGTTAATCCTTTTGGCGGCTGCTTACCGATGTTTTTACAAATACCGGTCTTCTTCGGATTATATCAAGCCTTGATGCGCTCCGTAGCATTAAAAGGTGCTAAGTTTTTGTGGATCAAAGACCTATCAGAACCAGATAGATTATTTACTTTGAATAATTCTTTGCCTTTAATCGGCAAGGATATAAATATTTTGCCGATCATTATGATTGCGGGAATGTTTTTGCAACAGAAATTTTCCATGCAGTCTTCAAGCTCGACGACGATGAAAGAGCAGCAAAAAATTATGATGATTGTCTTCCCGCTCTTATTTGGTTATCTTTTTTATCATTTTCCAAGCGGCTTGACATTATACTGGGTTAGTTATACAATATTATCATTATTCGCGCAGCGTTTAGCTACCCGCGCAGAAAGAAAATAGACTCTACATGCAATCAGTCGAAGTAGAAGGCAAAACTTTAAAGGAAGCTATTGACAAAGCGCTAGCGCAATTAAAGGCTAATCGTAGCGAAGTCAAAATTGAAGTTCTTTCCGAAGAAAAGAAAGGTCTTTTTGGTTTGAGCGGCGAAAAGCCCGCAAAAATCAGAGCGACCATTATTGTTAAAGAGCACAAGTAGTTTTTACTAAAATCTAATCACTAATATTAGGATGTTCCACGTGGAACATTTCTAGGAAATGTCCAAAATGGCTAAAATCATAGCTGTTTGTAATCAAAAAGGCGGTACGGGCAAAACCACTACCGCGGTTAATCTCTCAACTGCTTTGGCCCTGGAAGACCAAAAAGTTCTACTTATTGATATTGATCCCCAAGGCAATGCTACAAGCGGGCTAGGAATTGATAAGCATTCCCTCAAACATTCAATATATCATGTTTTAATCCACAATATTCCTATAGAAAACACGGTTTTAGCCACTGAAGTTAAGAATTTGGATATCATCCCTTCTAATCTAGAATTAACCGGAGCTGAGATTGAGCTTGTGGGTTATGTGGCCAGAGAAAACAGACTTAATAAATCCCTGGAGTCGGTAAAGGACAAATATGATTTTGTTATCATCGATTGCCCGCCTTCGCTGGGTCTTTTAACTTTAAATTCTCTTATGGCTGCCGGCTCAGTTATAATTCCTATACAATGCGAATATTATGCCCTGGAAGGCGTCACGTTGCTTCTTAAGACCATAAATTTAGTCCGGGAGAGATTGAACCCTAATCTTCAAATAGAGGGCGTAGTGTTGACTATGGCCGATTTCCGTACCAACCTTACGAATGAGGTTGTAAGCGAAATTAAAAATTATTTTAAGGAAAAGGTTTATCGCTCTATAGTCCCACGCAATATCCGTTTAAGCGAAGCGCCTGGGTTTGGGAAGCCTATTTTACTATATGACAAAACCTCTTCAGGGGCAAAGAGTTATCTTTATTTAGCCCATGAATTACTAGGCATTAAACTGCCACCGGAATTAGAATCAGCAGAACAAGAAAAAGTCAAAGAAGAATTGGGAGGCTAATAATGGACAAGAAAAAAGTTTTGGGTAAAGGCCTATCTGCTTTAATTCCGGAAGGCGAAATTAACAAAGGTTTCATTGACAAAGAGCCTACAGGAATTGTTTATCTTAATACTGGTGAATTAAAGCCTAGCCGCTATCAGCCTCGCGAAGAATTCAACGATGAGAGGTTGCAAGAATTGGTTTCTTCTGTAAAAGAGAAAGGTTTTTTGCAGCCAATATTAGTGCGCAGAGTTGCTGATGGGTATGAGTTGATTGCTGGTGAGCGAAGGTTGCGCGCAGCCCGGGCATTGGGCATGTCAGAGGTGCCAGCAATTATAAAATCAGTTTCTGAAGAAGATTCATTGGTTTTATCAATTATTGAAAATGTCCAAAGAGAAGAATTGAATCCAATGGAAGAGGCTCATGCCTTCCAGAGATTAATAGATGAATTTAATTTTACACAAGAACATGTTGCTCAGTCAGTGGGTAAGGATCGTAGCACAGTCGCCAATACGCTCAGATTATTAAACCTACCCCAGGATATTCAGGATGCTGTTTCCCGTGGAACAATTACTATGGGTCATGCCCGCTGCTTGCTTTCCCTGGATAATGGACCGGATCAGAGCGAATTATTCAAGAAAACCTTGGCTAACTCTATGTCTGTCAGAGAGTTAGAGAACTTAATCAAAACAAAATCCAAAAGACCAGCTAAAAGAACACGCGATGAAAGAAAAGAACCTTTTCTTTTGGCCGCAGAAGAAGCTCTACAACATACTTTGGCAACAAAGGTTAGGATATATCAAGGGAAGAAACGGGGCAAAATTCTCATTGAATATTACTCTAAGGATGAGTTAAACCGTATTATTGATATCATAAGAAGATGAACGAGCAGACTTTAATACTCATAAAACCTGATGGTTTAAAAAAATCACTCACCGGCAATATACTTACACGGCTTTCGGAAACAAAATTAGAAATAGTAGCCGCAAAAATTGTAAGGGTTTCTAAGAAACTGGCCGAAGAGCATTACGCCCATCTTAAAGATAAGCCTTTTTTCCCTGACGTGATCAAGTATCTCCAGGGTGATTTTCATGAAAGAAAAAAGGTCATGGCACTAGTTTATTGGGGCGAAGACGCAATAAAGAAATGTCGGGCGTTAGCCGGCGCAACCAATCCCGAGGAGGCCGAATCAACAACCATACGCGGTTCGTATGGGCGCATAACCACCGGCGGAGTTTATGAAAATGTGGTACATGTTTCGGCTATCCCGGAAGAAGCCGAACGCGAGATAAAACTTTGGTTTTCACCCGACGAGATTATCGTTGATATTTATCCCACCAAGACAGTGGAAGAGAAAAATGTAAAAAAGAAGGTATGGGCATGATAAGAGGAATGACGGGTTTTGGCCAGGCCGCTGGCGAGGCATCGGGCGGAAGATTTGTGTTGGAGATTAAAAGTCTTAATCATAAGTTTCTCGACGTGGTTTTACATTTACCCCCCGGGTTTAATATATTTGAAAGCAGAATTACCAAGCTTGTGCAGAAAAAAGTCAGGAGAGGACGCATAACCGTTGCTCTGAATTTTAGTTCTCCTCCAAAACAAAGCATAGTATTAAATAAATCTTTGGCGCAGGATTATCATAAGAACTTAAAGGCGTTGAGCAGACAACTGGGCTTAGGCGATTCAATTAAATTAAGCGATATCGTAAGCTTAAGCGGAGTGGTGGAAATTCAGAGCGCCAAGATATCTCAAGATATGTGGCCAAAGGTGAATTCGGCTTTTGATGCGGCGTTTCATGCTTTAATCAAAATGCGTGAGCAGGAAGGCTTAAGCATCTATCAAGACGTAAACAGCAAACTCCAGCAACTGCAAGGTTTCCTATCCCAGATCCCTAGCAGGGCCAAACTTATTGTTTCCCAGAAGAGTAAGTCATTGTCGCAAGATGACTTACCGCTTTTTTTAAGAAACTCCGATATCAATGAAGAGGTGAGCCGGCTCAAATATCACATTAATAATTTTCAAAAAAAATTGAAGATGCCGGTTGTCTCCGGTAAAGAATTGGATTTTATTTCCCAGGAACTACAGCGCGAGATAAATACCGTAGGGGCAAAATTACCCGATACGCAAATTACCTCTTATGTGATTAAAGTAAAAGATTTAATCGAAAAAATTAGAGAACAACTACAAAACGTTGAGTAGTTTAAAGATAAAAAGAAAAGGAATTGTTTTTATAGTTTCTGGTCCATCGGGAAGCGGTAAGACCACGCTGTGCAGAAGACTGCTGTTGACAAGATCGGCCAAGGGCAAGCTGTTCAAGACGATTTCTCTTACAACTAGGCCCAAGCGTCGTGGAGAAAAAAGCAACAAAGATTATAGTTTTGTTTCTGAAAAAAACTTCTTAAGGCTAAAAGCCAGAGGCCAATTGCTTGAGAGTCAGAAGGTCTTTGGATTTTTTTATGGAACGCCGAAGAACTTTGTCGAAGAAAAGATTAAAAAAGGCAAAGACGTTCTTTTATCTATAGATGTAAAGGGCGCCAGAGTAGTTAAAAAAATTTATCCTGGAGCTTGCGGCATTTTTATTATGCCGCCGTCGGGAGGCGCTTTAAAACAGAGGCTGCATAAGCGTTCTACCGAGTCAAAAGACAGCATGTTAAGGCGCTTAAAATTGGCAAAATGGGAAATGGGTTTTGCCAAGAAATACGATTATGTAATTATAAACGATAAGCTTGCAAAAGCGGTATCGGAACTGGAAACCATCATGGTCAACGAACGTTTAAGGAGGATGTAGTAATGCCGTATCAACCAATAGAAAGATTATTACCCCGGGCTTACGATAGCCTGTATAAACTGGTTATCTTGGCTTCGCAGAGATCCCTTGAGATTGCCGAAGGCATGCCGCCGATGGTGGAGCATAGGCTTTCGGATAAGCCTACGGTATTGGCATTGGATGAAATAGCCGCAGACAAAGTAGCTCTCAAGCCACTCGAGATTAAAGAGAAAGCCAAATCCAAAGAGAAAGATAAAAAGAAATCCAAATGAAGAACAAGAACATTATATTAGGAGTGACTGCCAGCATCGCCGCCTACAAGGCCTGCGATATAATCCGCCGTCTAAAAGAGAAGGATTTTTCTGTTACTGTCGTCATGACCAAGGACGCTGAAGAATTCATTACGCCTTTGAGCCTGCAGACGCTTTCCGGCAACAAAGTCCATCGCGGGATGTTTGATTTGACAGGAGAAGAATATAATGTTGAACACGTATCTTTGGCCGACAAGGCAGATGTGATACTGGTCGCACCAGCCACGGCAAATATTATAGGAAAGGTCGCCAACGGGCTTTGTGATGACCTTTTAAGCTGCGTCATAATGGCGACAAAGGCTCCTGTTGTGTTTGCCCCGGCGATGAACGACGGGATGTACAGCAATAAAATCTTGCAGGACAACGTTGCCAAATTAAAAGCTTTAGGCTACAAATTTATCGGCCCTATTAAGGGTAAGCTGGCAAACGGAAAAATCGGCATTGGCCACCTGGCAGAGATAGATACAATTATTAAAGAAGTAGCCACGGGAATAAAATAGATTTGCTCTTTGTTTTAATGGCGACGTAGCCAAGCGGTAAGGCAGAGGTCTGCAAAACCTTTATTCACCGGTTCGAGTCCGGTCGTCGCCTCCAAGGATTCGGGCAAGTGGTGGAATGGCATACACGATGGACTTAAAATCCATTGGCCGCAAGGCTGTGAGGGTTCGACTCCCTCCTTGCCCATTATAGAAAAATTGGGCTCATAGCTCAGTTGGTTAGAGCGCTTCCTTGACATGGAAGAGGTCGGAGGTTCGAGCCCCCCTGGGCCCACCAGTTTTTAGGAGGTTAATATGGTTATAATTAAATTTTTAGTGGCAGCAGCAGTTATTATTTTCATTTTAGGCATTAGGGTTATTTCTCAATGGGAGCGCGGCGTAATTTTTAGATTCGGGAAACTCTTAAGAGAGATAAACCCAGGCTTAAATTGGGTAATCCCGATATTAGACAGCATTTATCATGTGGATATGAGAATTCGCACCATGGATGTTGTCCCACAGGAAGTTATGACTAAAGATTCCGTGCCCACAAAGATCGATGCCGTGGTATACTATCAGATATTCGATGCGCAAAAATCCGTTACCGCCGTAGAAAATTTTGCTTATGCCTCAACTCTGATGGCTCAATCAAAATTGAGAGACGTCGTGGGAAAATACGATTTGGATACACTGCTTTCCAGTAAAGACAGGCTCGGAAATGAGATACTGCAGGCATTGCAGACACCCACGGACCAATGGGGCGTAAATGTAAAAAGTGTTGAGATAAAAAATATTGAGCTGCCTGATAATATGAAGCGGGCAATGGCCAAGGAATCTGAAGCATCCAGGGAAAAGAGAGCAAGATTAACCAAGGCATCGGCCGAAGAAGAGGCCAGCAAGATGTTTCTAAACGCAGCCAGAACCATTGCTGAGCACCCTAACGCATTGGTACTCAGGCAGTTACAAACCTGGCAGGAAATCGGCGCCGAGCAGAATAGTTTAATTATTTTAGTGCCTACAGACTTTGCCAAGATAATCGGGCAGAAATAAATATAATTTATGGACTTAGAAACTTTACGACATAGTTGTTCGCATGTAATGGCCCAGGCAATAAAAAAGCTTTGGCCGGATGCCAAGCTTGCCATCGGCCCGTCTATCGCCGAGGGATTTTATTATGATTTTGATAAGCCTGAGCCGTTTACGCCGGAAGATTTAGAGAAAATCGAACAAGAGATGCGAGATACCATCAAAGAAAACTTGCCTTTTATCCGCGAAGAGATGGATAAAAAAGAGGCAATAAAACTATTTAAGAAATTAAAAGAGGACTATAAAGTTGAGCTCATCGAAGATTTACCCGATGAGAAAGTCACGATTTATAAAACTGGAGACAAGTTTATCGATCTTTGCCGCGGGCCGCATGTAAAATCAACCGGCGAAATAAAAGCTTTTAAACTTTTATCCATTGCTGGCGCCTATTGGCATGGCATTGAAACCAACCCGATGTTGCAGCGCATTTACGGCACCTGTTTTGAAACTAAGGCCGAGCTTGATAATTATCTCAAAGTCCAGGAAGAGGCCAAAAAGCGCGATCATAGAAAATTAGGTCCGCAGCTTGGACTGTTTGATATCTATTATGATTTAGCCGGCGCAGGCTTAGTTTTATGGCATCCTAATGGCGCGATGCTGCGCACCATTATCGAGGATTATGAAAAACGCGAACATCTAAAACGCGGATATGAAATCGTCATCACTCCGCACGTCTTAAAAGTCGATCTATGGAAAAAATCCGGCCATTACGATTATTACAAAGATAACATGTACTTCTTTGAAATAGAAAATAAGGAATATGCAGTAAAACCGATGAATTGCCCGGGGCATATGTTAATTTATAAATCGGCTTTGCGTTCTTATCGGGACCTTCCGATGAGGCTTTTTGAGCTGGGCACGGTTTACCGTCATGAAAAAAGCGGAGTTTTGCACGGGCTTTTACGCGTGCGCGGATTTACCCAAGACGATGCCCACATCTTCTGTACGCCAGAGCAGGTAAAAGACGAAATCAAAAAAGTCGTGGATTTTGTCTTTGATGCGATGAAGGATTTCGGCTTTACCGACGTGGGAATTGAAATCAGCACGCGGCCGAAGAAATTTATCGGCTCTGAATCCGACTGGGACAAGGCAACCCAGGCTTTAGAAGAATCATTAAAGGAAAAGAATTTATCTTATAAAATAAATCCCGGAGACGGAGCATTTTATGGGCCGAAGATTGATATCAAATTAAAGGACGCGCTTAACAGAGAATGGCAGTGCGCGACTATTCAATGCGATTTCGCCCTCCCGGAAAAATTTGAATTGACTTATGTTGACTCCGATGGCAAAGAGAAGCGTCCGATAATGTTGCACCGCGTAATCTTGGGAAGTATTGAAAGGTTTATCGGCGCCTTAATCGAACATTATGGCGGAGCATTTCCATTGTGGCTGGCGCCGAAGCAAATTGTAATCATTCCTGTAAAAGATTCGGCATTAGATTACGCAAAGAAAGTAGCACAAGAATTAAAGACCGAGGATTTACGCGTTGAGATTGATGGCCGCAATGAAACTTTAAATAAAAAGATCCGCGAAGCGGAAATGCAGAAAGTTCCGTATATATTTGTTGTAGGGGACAAAGAGGTTTCTGAAGAAACAATCGCAGTGAGAAAAAGAGGACTTGGCGATTTGGGCGCCAAGAAACCAAAAGATTTTATCAGGGATTTACAACAGGAAATCCTGTCTAAAAAGTAGGGTTTCTAAAACAGGGAGGTGGACTATCCTAAAGTATATCAGAGTTAACCAGAGAATCAGGGCAAGAGAAATTCGTTTGATTGGCTCTAAAGGCGAACAGCTAGGGGTCGTGTCTCCGGCTGAAGGAATACAATTAGCCGAAAAAGAAGGGCTGGACCTAGTCGAGATAGCAGCTTCGGCGCAGCCGCCGGTTTGCCGCATCATGGATTTCAGTAAATACAAATATGACCAGGAGAGAAAAGAGCGCGAGCTTAAGAAGAAACAAAGACAATTCAGGCTTAAGGAAATCCGCGTAAAGCCCAATATTGAAGAACACGATTACCAGGTTAAGTTAAAACATACTTTAGAATTTTTAGGAAAGAAAGATAAGGTTAAGGTAAGTCTTTTCTTCCGCGGCAGAGAGATGGCGCATCAGGAATTCGGAAGAAAGATTTTAGATAAATTTATTCAAGATACGCAGACAGTCGGTCAGATCGAGAAAGGGCCTAGTCAGGAAGGCCGTATTATGTCTATGACTATCGCACCAAAGTAAAAGGAAGGTCTAAATGCCAAAATTAAAGACAAGAAAAGCAGTCGCAAAAAGGATAAAATTTTCCAAGACGGGTAAAATGAAAAGAAGACGTGCTTACAAAAGCCACATCTTGACTAAAAAAACCAGCAAGAGAAAGCGCCGATTAAGACAATCAACTCTTGTAAACAAGGATAATAAATCTTTTATAAGGAGGTTACTGCCATATGGTTAGAATCACGCATTCAGTAGCAAGTCATCGACGGAAAAAAAGAGTACTTAAAGCGGCCAAAGGCCAATGGGGAGATCGCAGTAAGCGTTTTAGACACGCCAAAGAATCCTTAATGCACAGCATGAAGTACGCTTATCGCGACAGAAAGGTGAAAAAAAGAGTATTTCGCAGCCTCTGGATAGCGCGTATAAACGCAGCCTGCCGCGGTGCCGGTATCACTTACAGCCGGTTCATGAATGGCCTGAAGAAAGCCAATATAATGCTTGATAGAAAAGCGCTAGCCGAAGTAGCAGTTACCGATAAGGCAGCCTTTAAAAAATTAGTCGAGCTAGCCAAGTAAAAAAAGCGAGGCGAAATGTATATTATTATTGTTGGTTGTGGTCGTGTGGGTGGGGAGCTTGCTAAGTTACTTTCTTCCGAAGGGCATAATGTAGTCATCATTGACAAAAATCCCCATGCGTTTAACCGGCTAGGCGCAGGATTTAACGGTATCACCTTGGTGGGCAATGGGTTTGACCCCGAGTTGCTAAAATCAGCCGGAATTGAAAAGACCGATGCCTTCTGCGCAGTAACCAACGGCGACAACACAAATATAATGTCATCCCAAGTCGCCAAAAAAATGTTTAATGTACCCAAAGTTGTAGCCAGAGTCTACGATCCCATGAGGGCGGAGATTTATAAGACCCTTGGCCTAGATGTTATAAGCGGGACAATCCTTTTTGCTTCCATGTTAAGAGACAAGATTATAGAGAGCCGATTTAGCAGCTATCTCATTGAGACTGGTGAATTAGGCGTTATAGAAATAGATATTAACGATAAATTTAAAGGTAGGCCCGTGGAAGACATTAATATGCCGGGAGAATTTATTATCACCGCAGTCATAAATAAGAAAAAACAAACAATTATTCCCGAGTCAAGAACAGTTTTAGAAAAAGGCGATAAGATTATGGCGGTAGTCAAAACCGCCAGCCTTCAAAAGGTAAGAAAGATATTTGAGCTTTAGAATTTCAAGGGGGTAAGACAATGTTAATAGTCATTGTCGGCGGCGGAAAAGTAGGTTTCTTTTTAGCCAAGAGGCTTTTGAAAGACAAACATACGGTTTCTCTGGTTGAAAAAGATAAAAACACATGCGAAACTATCGCGAAGCAGCTGGATATCTTAATCATACATGGCGACGGATGTAATGTAGAGAATTTAGAGCAGGCAGGCATCAAAAAAGCAGATGTTTTGGCTGCCGTTACCGGAGATGACGAAGATAATCTGGTGATCTGCCAGCTGGCAAAAGATAAATTCGGGGTAGGTCGTACAGTCGGTAGAGTTAACGACCCGGTTAATACCCATTCCTTTAGCGAGCTAGGTGTGGATGTGCCTATCGATTCAACCAGCATCATCGCAAAGATTGTTGAAGAAGAGGTTTCTTTTTCTGATTTTGTTAATCTGATGAGTTTTAAACGCGGCAAGCTTGCTATAGTGCGCGTTGATTTGCCCGAAGATTCACCGGTAATAAATAAACGCCTACAAGATATAGCTCTGCCTCCGAGTTCGGTTTTGGTTTCCATTATCCGCGGAGAAGGGGTTATTGTTCCCCGTGGAGATACCGTGCTTTTGGCTAGCGACGATATTATCGCCCTTACCTTAGTTGAGAATGAACAGCAATTACTAAGCAGTCTTATCGGGAAGATTTAATCCGCCTACGTCCGCCACACTAACAAAGGCGGTCTACGTCGGATGTCGCAAAAATAAAAATTGAGGCTCCAAAAATGCAGAAAATCCCCCATGCGGTTCAAGGCATAGTCATCGAGATTATTTACGCTTTAGCTATAATGCTTTGCGCGTTTATTATCGGCACAGCGATATTATTTATTTTTAAATAAATGATTCTTAAGCCCCAAATAGAAGACCTAAAGACCATCGGTTATTATCTTGGTAAAATTATAATCGGCTTAGGCCTTTTTATGTTTTTACCGGTCATCGTCGGGATTATTTTTAGAGAGATAAATCCTATACTAGATTTTTCTTTAGGTATTCTTATTTGTCTTTCTGCGGGTGGCGCGCTTATATTTTTCTGCAAGACCGAGCGCGACCTTAATTGGATGCAGGGCATGATCGTGGTTTCCCTGTCTTGGCTCGTCGCATCCATTTTAGGCGCGATTCCGTTTTACTTAAGTCAGCACTGGGCTTCATTTCTGGACGCCTGTTTTGATAGTATGTCCGGATTTGCAACCACGGGCTTGGTATTAGTCCAGGATTTAGATCACCTATCCCATAGCCATAATATCTGGAGACACCTGATTATGTTTATGGGGGGTCAAGGTATTGTGGTTGTAGCTTTAAGTTTCTTGGTAAAAGGAATGTCGGGCGCATTTAAGATGTATGTGGGCGAAGCCAGGGAAGAAAAAATCCTGCCCAACGTGATAAGCACGGCGCGTTTTATTTGGCTGGTTAGTATTGTTTATTTGGTTTTAAGCACTCTTGCGCTGGGGGCTGTTGGCTGGTTAAACGGGATGAGGCCGGTCAATGCCTTTTTCCACGGCGCATGCATATTTATGGCCGCCTTTGATACCGGCGGTTTTACGCCTCAATCCCAGAACATACTTTATTATCATAGTTTTCCTTTTGAAATCATTACGATAACTATTATGATTTTGGGCGCATTAAATTTTAAAATGCATTATCATCTTTGGATGGGAAATCGCAGGGAGATATTAAGGGATATTGAGACTATAACTTTTTTTACTACTATAATGATTACCTTTGCCATTACGGCTATCGGCTTAGAAAGAATGGGTATTTATCCGGCTCCATTAGTGTTATTCCGTAAAGGATTTTTTCAGTTGATTTCGGCGCATACCGGCACCGGCTACGCTACGATATATTCACAGCAGTTTATTAACAGCTGGGGCAATCTTGCACTGGTAGGGATAATCTCCGCCATGGCCTTGGGTGGCAGCGCTTCTTCTACCACCGGCGGCATAAAAATGCTGCGTATCGGAATTGTATTCAAGGCCTTAAGAGAGGATATCAAGAGGATCGTGTTGCCGGAGAACGCTATTTTAGTCCAGAAATTCCATCACATAAAGGAAATATTTTTAGATGATAAACAAGTAAGGGCCGCTCTTTTAATCACTTTATCATATCTTATGCTTTATGGCATAGGTTCGCTCGTGGGCATGCTATTTGGCTACCCGTTTTTGAATTCATTGTTTGAGTCTACTTCTGCCGCGGCCAATGTCGGCTTATCCTGCGGAATCACAGATGTCGGCATGCCGGCAGCGTTAAAGATTACTTATATGATTCAGATGTGGGCAGGGCGCCTGGAGTTTATTTCGGTGTTTGCCTTGATCGGATTTATTGTCGCCTGGGTAAAAGGAAGATGATGAGCAAAAATCTTAGGTCGGTTTTATTTTTGGTATTGATGGCGATTTGTTTGGCGGCTTCAGTTTGTTTTGCGCAACCCCTGACAAGCCAGGAATTAATTGAGCGCGCCAAAGAATACGATGGGAAAACCATTTCTTATCTAGGGGAAGCAATCGGAGATGTAATGCATAGAGGAGATTTTGCCTGGATCAATGTTAATGATGGATTAAACGCCATTGGAATTTGGGTTAAAAAAGATTTGGCAGAAAAAATAACCTTAACCGGCAACTACAAATTTATCGGTGATACTATTCTTATTGAGGGGCAATTTAACCGTTCCTGTCTTGAACACGGCGGAGACTTGGATATTCATGCTAACAGCTTGACGATAATAAAAAATGGGAGTAAGGTAGAAGAAAAGATAGATATCTATAAGATTATCGCTGGCTTAGCATTTATGGCGATAGTTTTATTTCTCGGGCTGCTAAGATTCTTAAGGAAAGCGTTTACAAAAAGGTAAGGTATGTTTAGAAATATTTCCGATATTGAAAAAGATGCCTTTGAAGAAATTCAGAAAGCCCAGGATGTTTCCGACCTGGAAAAGGCGCGCATAAAATATCTGGGCAGGCGCGGCATAATCACCGATATTATGTCACGGCTTCCGGAATTGGCTCCCGAACAGCGGCCGCTAGTGGGAAAACAGGCTAACGATCTAAAGGTAAAACTTATCGCCTTACTTTCAGAAAAGCAAAGGCAGCTTAAGGATACAGTCCAGACCGAAACTAAAGAAAAATTAGACTTAAGCCTTCCGGGAATCAAAGAAGAGCTTGGTCATGAACATCCCTTAACTATCACTATCAAGAAGATCTGCGATATTTTTGCAGGTATCGGTTTTAAAGTAGTTGAAGGCCCGGAAATCGAAACAGAATACAATAATTTTACCAGCCTTAATATACCGATAGAACATCCTTCAAGAGATGTATTTGACACATTTTATCTTAAGACCCAAGGGCATAGATTGCTTTTGCGCAGCCACACATCGCCTGTGCAAATCAGGGCGATGTCAAAATATAAACCGCCGCTAGCTGTAATCGTGCCGGGCAAGGTTTATCGGCCCGACGCTGTAGATGCGAGTCATTCCTTTATGTTTCATCAGGTAGAAGGATTCTTGGTCGATAGTGATGTAAAATTCTCGCACCTGAAAGGCGTTTTGACCCATTTTTGCAAGGAGATGTTTGGCAAAGATATCAAGATGCGCTTTCGTCCGCATTTTTTCCCGTTTACCGAACCGTCTGCGGAAGTAGATATCTCATGTATTATCTGTAAAGGCAAAGGTTGTTCGGTCTGCGGGAAAAAGGGCTGGCTTGAGATTTTAGGCTCAGGAATGATTCATCCCAATGTTTTTAAACATGTTGGATATGATACGAAAAAATATACTGGTTTTGCTTTTGGAATGGGCGTTGAAAGAATCGCTATGCTAAAATACGGCATTAATGATATCCGTTTATTTTTTGATAATGATTTAAGATTCTTAAAGCAATTCTAATGGAGGCAAAAAGATGACTAGAAAAATTATATTTATATTTTTAGGCATAATCCTATCTTCCTCTTTTTGCTTTGCCGCCGAGACCGTCACCATCACTACATATTACCCAGCTCCTTACGGCGTATATA